>OHHV01000017.1_pt1 | contig 143587 bp, 127 predicted proteins | sample 1568141 | NCBI WGS metagenome assembly OHHV01 (sample SAMEA3879589, study PRJEB24766) | human gut metagenome | biome: human-associated habitat; feature: feces | place: USA | collected 1985/1987
AGGTATAGAGCTCTTTACCGATCTTATCATGGCCGATTCCATAATAAATACCGGGAGAACGAACCAGCTGGCTTACAATAACACGCTCTGCTCCGTTAATGACAAAAGATCCGGTATCCGTCATCAGCGGAAGATCTCCCATGAAAATCTCATGCTCGTTGATCTCTTCTTTATCCTTATTGTAGAGTCTTACGCGAACCTTCAGCGGAGCCGCATAAGTAGCATCCCGCTCCTTACATTCTTCAATCGTATACTTAACTTCATCCTTACATAATGTAAAATCTACAAATTCCAGGCTAAGATGACCTGCAAAGTCAGAGATTGGGGAGATATCTTCAAACACTTCCTTCAATCCTTCATCGAGGAACCACTGATAGGAGTCTTTTTGAATCTCAATCAGGTTTGGCATCTCAAGAACTTCCTTCTGTCTTGAGTAGCTCATTCTAACGCTTTTCCCGGAAGTCACCGGACGCATTCTGCTTTTCTCCATTGACATTTTCACCCCTGTTTTCTAATCATTTTCACAGCATTTTTGGGCATAAAATGCCCATGATGCCACAATAGTGCACACTCCATAATAACATAAGCCTGTCAAGGTGTCAAGTATTTTTTCCTTGCAATTTTCCCTAAAAAATGCTATACTATTGAAACAGGTATGTCCTGTTACATATTGAACACGATGGAGGTATACCCCGTGAGTACTTTTCTCAATGTTGTACTGGTAATTCTTGTAATTGCCGCCATTGTACTGGCTGTACTGTATTTTCTGGGACGAAAGCTTGAGAAGCGCCAGGTAGAGCAGGAACAGCTTCTGGAAGCATCCAAGCAGGTAGTATCCATGCTCGTCATCGACAAAAAGAAGATGAAGATCAAGGATGCCGGACTTCCCAAGATGGTCTACGATCAGACACCCAAGTACATGCGCTGGGCAAAGGTTCCCGTAGTAAAAGCCAAGGTTGGTCCCAAGGTGATGACTCTGATGGCCGATGAACGCGCCTTCCAGATGCTCCCGGTAAAGACCGAGGCCAAAGTGGTTGTAAGCGGCATCTACATCACTGAAGTAAAAAGCGTCCGCGGCGGAATTCCCGCTCAGCCGCCGAAGAAAAAGGGCTTCTTTGCAAGATTCAAAAAAGAAAAGAAAGCAGACAAATAATTACCGGCTTTCAGGACACAACACAAAACGGATATCAGAATTCTCAAAATGAGAACTCCGATATCCGTTTTTTGATTGCGTATCAGCTCTACAGCTCCTGCAGCTCCAGACTTGCCCCTTCTCTGGAACATACATCCAGCACAATGCTGCAGTCAGAAATATGGTCGTAATTAATATCCAGGGAATAGTCCACAGATACCCTCAGGCTGTCCTCCTGCTCCTCCAGACGGATCCTGTTCGTGGAAAGGCCCACCACCATCTCGCCCATCGGCGTTACATATCTGGTCAATGCCTTCTGATCCTGTTCAAACACCATATGAGCCGTGGTTACTCCGCTTTTTAAAACGTCCATTTTTGTAGGCGTCACCTTGATTACATTGCGGATAGTCCCTTCAAATCCCTCCATGGCCTCTTCATATACGATATAATGCTTTCCGTTTTTCTGAAAATAATCGCCTGCCGTAATGATTTCTACATCATCACTGTCTCCGTCCATGGCCTGAAGCCCGCTGATTTTTATAAGAACGTCCTTCGTCATCTGTATCCCCCGGTTTCCTTAATAATTTTCAATATCGATTTTCCGTGTTTCCTTCACCTCGTTAGGCAGAATCGAAGTGGCAAAGCTGGTAAACTTTTCTGCCAGGTCACTGACAAAAAACTGGTACTTTTCCCCCTGAAGGGGCTCTGCCCCGTCCCTCTTAAGCCCGCGTTCCTCTAAAAGCTGCTTCAGCTCAACGGCTGTCTCATAGGCCGGATTTACCAGAGTCACATCCTCTCCCATCAGTCTCCGCAAAGTAGAACGCAGAAGGGGATAATGGGTGCATCCCAGCACCAGGGTATCTATATATTTGCCTTTCAGCACGCTGAGATACCGGGAGGCAATCTCATCTGTCACCGAATCATGGAGAAGTCCCTCCTCCACCAGAGGAACAAACAGGGGACAGGGCTTTCCCGTCACCTGAATATCCGGTTTCATCTGCTTCATCACCCTGGTGTAAATTCCGCTTCCGATGGTTCCCTCTGTGCCGATTACGCCGATTTTTCCGTTCCTGGTCGTCCGGACCGCCGTTCTGGCGCCTGCATTAATCACACCGATAATGGGAATATCCGACTCTGCCGCCACCGTATCCAGAGCATAGGCGCTGGCCGTATTACAGGCAATCACAATAGCCTTCACCTCTTTGGTACGCAAAAAGCGGATAATCTGGCGGGAATAGCGGAGTATGGTATCCCTGGATTTATTTCCATAAGGCACCCGGGCTGTATCCCCAAAATATACAATTCTCTCCTCCGGAATCTGACGCATAATCTCTCTTGCTACAGTCAGTCCTCCCACTCCGGAATCAAATACGCCTACCGGCGCATTTTTGTCTGTCTGAATCATGGTCACCTCTTCCCGAGCCTCTCTTTTACCGCTCAAAGGCCAGGTCAATCAGACGGTCAATCAGCTGCTTCTTCGGAATTCCGGCAGCCTCCCACAGCATGGGATACATGCTGATAGCCGTAAATCCGGGCATGGTGTTGATCTCATTAAAGATCACCTCTCCGCTGTCTGTTACGAAAAAGTCCACCCGCGCAAGGCCATAGCCGTCTACTGCATTAAAAATCTTCTCAGCAGCCTTTTTCACCTTCTCAGCGGCATTTCCCGGCAGCTGGGGATTGATTACCGTGCGGGATTCCTCGTTGTAGTATTTGGCGTCAAAGTCATAGAAATCTGCCGCTGCCAGAATCTCTCCCACACCGGAGGACTGCACCGGCTTTTCTCCGCCGCCTAACACAGCACACTCTACCTCATGTCCGACAATCGTCTCTTCCACCAGGATCTTCCGGTCATGGCGGGCTGCTTCCTCCAGTCCGGCAATCAGCTGCTCTCTGTTTTCCGCCTTGGAAACTCCCCGGGAGGATCCTGCATTGGAGGGCTTAATAAATACCGGATAGGCAAACCGATCCTCTACCTGACGAATCACCCGATCCATATCCTGCCTCATTTTCCAGACCATCACCGGCACATAGGCTGCCTGGCGGATCCCCAGATCATCTACAATAATTTTCGTATATAACTTATCCATAGACACTGCAGAAGAAAGCACGCCGCATCCTACATAGGGCAGCTTTGCCAGAGAAAACAGTCCCTGTACTGTGCCGTCCTCTCCGTAAAGGCCGTGAAGCACCGGGAATACCACATCCACCTTTTCCTCCCAGCGGCGATCACCTTCTGTATACATAATGCACTGCTTTGTGGCATCCGGTGAAATTACAGCTTCCACCCTGCTGTCTCTCCATGCGCCGGAGCGGATGTCTTCTACAGACTCCGTTTTCAGCCAGTGGCCTTCCTCTGTAATACCAATCAGCACCATATCGTATTTTAAAGTATCTATCTGTTCAATCACATTGGCAGCAGACATGCAGGATACTACATGTTCAGAAGACTGTCCGCCAAACAGCACTGCGATTTTTTTCTTATCCATTTCTTTTTTCCTCCCGCCTGGTTTTAACCTCGGATTATCCGCATCCATTCAGGAGCAGACCTCTTCCTGTCCGGCTTTTTCCGCCGGATTTTCTACTGTCCTGAATAGTTACGTTTAATTATATCATATTTGTCAATACTTAAAAAGCAACCATAAAGCAAGGAGGTTTTTCATGAAAACATATGAGATTTGCCGGCGTCAGCTGGCTTTGGGACTTGGATTTTTATTTCTGGCTCTTCTTCTGTCCATGAATCAGGTACAGAAGCAGCGGGAGGCTCTGGCAGAGAGAATCGCTCCTTCTCTTCTCCGTTTTCATATTCTGGCAAACAGCGACAGCCCGGCTGACCAGCAGGTCAAGCTGGAGGTCCGCAGTCTGATTCTGGACTATATTCAGGAGCTTCTGCCTGACAGACAGGGGAAAGAAGAAACCATCCGCTGCCTCAGAGAACAGAAGGCCGCGATTGAAGAAACCGCCAGTCAGTATCTGGCACAGCGCGGCTATCCCTACAAGGCGGCTCTGGAAATCACCCGGTGTTATTTTCCCACAAGAGTATACGACAATATGGTCATTCCCTGCGGCCAGTACGATGCCGCCCGGATTACACTGGGAAAAGGAGACGGCCATAACTGGTGGTGCGTCCTGTATCCCCGGTTCTGCTTTGTAGATGCCGCCTGCAAAGAAATCCCCCGGGAAAGCAGAAACCAGCTGCGGAACCAAATAAATCAGGACGACTATCTCGCCCTGGAGAATCATCGTCCTGATTTTGAATTCCGTTTTCGCTTATTTCCGTCCTTTTCCTTTTCCAAATCCCCTAATCCGGATTACTCAACTGCTGCCAGTCCGGTTACGCCCCAGTCATAATTTTCCATAGCCTGCCACAGGCTTAAATTGGCTGAGTCAAATGCCGCCTTCTTCTGATAATAAGAAAGCTGAAGGCCAATATACTGAATCTCAGAAATCAGCCCGTTCTGATACTGGCGCTGAGCCTTCCCCCAGGAGGCCTCTGCCGCCTGATATCCGGTTGCCGCTGCATCGTAAGCCGCCTTTTTGTCCATCACATCCTGATACAGACGCTGCATCTCAATCGTCAGCTTCTGATCGCCTTCGTCCAGAATTTTATTTCTGTTTTCTCTCTGGGCATTGGTCTTTCCTGCTGCTGAGGTTCTCTGGCTGATTAAGGTATAGTTATTTCCAATCGCCTTTTTCGTATCCTCTTCCAGATTCATGCCCTCCAGCCTTGTCATATCAAAAGCCGGGAGAGAATGAATCTCCGGATTGGTATCAGGATCATATCCCAGAAGCTGACAAAGACTTCTTCTTACACTGTCCGCCTGATTATTGAGAGATGCCAGCTGAGACTGCGCCGACAAAAAGCTGGTGTAGGCAGAAAGAACATCCTTATCTGTTGCAAGTCCCAGCTCCTTCTGACGGGTGTACATCTGATACTGTCTGTCATAAAGCTGCACCATGGTCTCCAGAGTTGCAATATTCTGGCGAATGGTATCATAGCCAATCATGGCCTGCTGTGCTCCTGCTGTCATCTGCCGCTCATAGCTGCGAATGGAACCTGTTGATGACGTATCATTCCACTGGCTTACAGTATCCTGTATGGACTTCACCGTTGACTGATAGCCTTTTTTCAGCTGCTTTGCTGTGGCAATCAGAACAGGATTTCCCATCATTTCTCCAGCGCTTTCATAACTGTCTGCCAGATCCTTTACCACCTGGGACTGGCTTTCCAGCTCCGTTGCCATATTGGCATAATCCTGTCTTGTATCCTCGTAGGTTTTCCACACCTGGGAAATCGTCGGGTTGTATTCTCTTACCCGGCCTTCAATCTCGCTGTATTCCAGAATATTATCCTGAAGACGGGCCAGTTCCTCTTCGCTGTATCTTCCTGCTTCAGGCGAAGCGCCCGGGCCTGTAGGGGAATATGCAAAAGCCGGCACGGCCGTCACTGCCAGCATACACGCTGTCACTGCCGCAATGGCACACTGTTTCCGCTTCATACTGCCACCTCCCTATCAGGCTACGCTGGCCAGGCCCTTTACTGCCCAGTCATAAGTTTCCATGGTCTGGAAAAGATTCAAATCTGCTGTCTTCATGGCCAGCTCCTTGTTCTGAAGATCATACTGCTGGCTGGTCAGCTGATTCTGGCTGGCTCTTCCCTGCTGGAACTGAAGTTCCATGCTCTGCAGATCCCGGCGTGCCAGCTCCAGCTCTGCTGCCGCCTGATCATAGGCCAGCTTCGCTGCCAGTACATTCTGATAGCTGGTTACCAGGGCTGAGCCGATTTTCTGCTCATTATCTGCAATCGTCTTCTGCAGGGATTCCTTTGTTGTCGTGCTTTCCGCATTTTTCAGTTTTTTCTTATTGACCAGAAGCGTATAGTTGTTTTCCAGCGCCTTTTCCCGATCTGCCGCCGGATCCATCCCCTGAATCCGGGCCACATCAGACGCAGGCACCTGGCAGATCTCCGGCTGGGCATCATAGGTCCAGCCGGTCATTACCAGAAGCTTCTGCCGTACATTCTCAATATTTGATTTTGCAGATTCCACATTCCTCTCTGCTGTCTGAAGGGCTTCCCTGGCATTCAGAACATCAACCTGGGTTGCCGTTCCGATAGCCGCTCTTGTTTCAGCGCTGGTCAGAGCCATCTCTGCCTGGGCTTTTGCAATCTCCGCCTGCTTCAGGCTTAACTGATTCTTCTCCAGAGTCACCATGTTGCTCTGGGCCACTGTAACCAGAGTTTTTTCCGCCTGCTTGTAGTTCCAGCCGATGATTTCACTGTCCTCCAGATTGTCATCTGCCTGCTTTTCCATATTTTTTGCCTGAATTTCAGCAGAAAGCATGGAAGCAACCACATAGCCATAGGTAGGATCATCAGAATCCGGATAGGAAATATTGGCGTAAATCTCATTTGCCATATCCCGGTATTTGTCAGAAACATCATCCTTGGTATCCCCGTAATCCCTGCGGAACTGGTTCAAATCCAGCTGATTGGTCTGAACGGTGGTATTGTACTCCGCAATCAAACCCTCCAGCTCATCATACTCCATTTTATTGTCTCTTAATTTCGCCCACTCCTCTGAAGTTCTGGCGAATTCCGGGCTGGCTGCCAGAGCGGTCATGGGCGCTGCCGCAAGCATCACTCCTGTGATGCTTAAAGACAGTGCTCGTTTCCAGTTTTTCATTCAAATTCCTCCAAAGCTTCCTTAATCATAATGAGGTTCCGGTTTTCTCTTACGGCTCATAACAGAATAATAAACCGGAAGCATTAACAGTGCCAGAATGGTGGAGGCAATCAGACCTCCTACGTCTACCAGTGCCAGACCCTGCATACTCTCTCCGCTGTCGCCATAAGCCATGGCCATCGGAATCATGGATACTACCGTTGTCAGTGTTGTCATCAGAATCGGACGAAGACGGGTTGCGCCTGCTTCAATCAGGGCCGTCTCCTTATCCATTGTCTGCCGGTACTGGTTTACCGTATCTACATACAGAATACCGTTGTTTACTACCGTACCAACCAGCATCAGGAATCCCAGAAGAGATACCATACTGATGGGCACATCACACAGATACAGAAGACCAAAGGATCCAATCAGAGAGAAAGGAATCGTAGTCATAACCATGGTTGAGAATTTCGGTGACTCAAACTGCGCCGCCATAACAACGAATACCAGGAAAATAGCTGTGGCAATCGCGCTGCCCAGGTTTCCGAATTCTTCCATCATTGCCTCATCCATGGCATTTACCGCACGGGTAATGTTCGGTCCCATATGTTTCTCTACTACATCTTTATACAGGCGAGTCTCAATCGCATCTACCTGTCTGGGATCTTCTGTTTCCAGTTCTCCGGTAATGGTTACCTGATACTGTCTGTTCTTTCTTACAATCGCAGCCGGGCTGTCCTTAAATACAATATCTGCCACATCTGTCAAAGCAACAGAAGTGCCGCTGTTGGTTGTCAGAACAATGCCCTGCAGCTCGTCAATAGTGTCATACTGTTCCGGCGGGTATTCTACATTAACGCTGACCTCCTCGCCGTCAATCTTCAGCGTAGTTGCCTCTTTTCCTCCCAGAATGCTGCTGACTGTTCCTGCAATCTGAAGCGGTGTAATATTTTCGGCATTTGCCTTTACTGCATCAATGTTCAGCTTAACAACCGGCGCTGCATTTTCCAGAGTGGTATGCACCTTGTTTACATCCGGCTGTGCCATCAGAGCATTGGCAATCTCATCCGAGGCCTCCTTCAGCTCATCATACTGAGAGCTCTGAAGAATATACTCAATGGTTCCTGCAGAGGAAGACATCATGGACATGGACGAGGACGCGTCTACAGAAATATTTGCGCCTGTCACCTGGTTCAAAATCTTCTTCCACTCTTTTACCACCTGATCGGTTTCTCTCTTACGGTCATCCTTTAAGTAGGCTGTCAGACTTGCGCCTCCTGTGCTTAAGCTCATTCCGCTTCCGCCTGAAGTCAGCATATAGGAATCCAGATCCGGATCATCCTTAATCAGGGCCTCTACCTTCTGATAAATCTTATCATTTTCCTCCACGGTCAGACCGGGACGGGTTTCAATGCTTACATTGATAGTTCCTGTATCATCGGAAACCATCAGCTCCATACGCAGCTTGGATGCCATAACAAAGGAAAGCACAAGCAGCGCCACAGAGGTTAAAATAACGGTCTTTTTCTTCGGCAGCAGAACTCTCATAATATTGCGGTATCCGTCCTGCATTGCCTTCAGAAGTCCTCCTACCGGAGAATATTCTTTTTCCTGAGGCCTGAACATACAGTAGCACAGAGGAACAATTGTCATTGCACTGATCAGAGAAGCTACCAGACAGAATACAATGGTAAAGCCCAGAGGCTTAAACATCTGTCCTGTCATACCCTCCAGAAGAGCCAGCGGAATAAATACAACGCAGGTGGTTGCCGTACCGCCGATGATAGACTGAAGTACAATACCACTTCCCTTTAAGGCTGCTTCCCGGTATCCCACAATACCCTTTCCTTCGGTCGAACGGAAACAGCTTTCCAGAACTACAATCGAGTTATCTACCATCATTCCGACGCCGAGAACAAGGGACGACAGGGTTACCACGTTTAAGGTAAAGCCCATGACCTTCATCATAATCAGAGCCGCCAGAATAGAAATCGGGATTGAAGTACCAACAATCAGGGATGCCTTAATCTCTCCAAAAAACAGGAAAATGATGATCATGGAAATAATAACGGCCATTACCATGGTCTGCATTACGCTCTTCAAAGATGCCTTAATATCATCACTGCTGTCGAATACGACAACGATGTCCAGATCCTCATCCTGAGCTTCCAGATTTTCAATGGTTGCGTTGACTGCTTTTGATACATCCATAGCCGCCGCACTCTGCAGCTTTTTAACACCAATAGAAATCGTATCCTGTCCATTGTACCGGGCTACGCCTGTGGTATCCTCCAAGGCCATACCTACGTTAGCCACATCCTCCAGGTAAATGGTGTTGCCGTTTCCCAGAGTAATGGGAATCTGCTTCAGCAGATCCACGGTATTGTATTCCGTTCCGGCACTGACAGAAAGCTTCTGTCCGCCTACAATGGTATCGCCTGCCGGATAGGTAAAGTCTGCACTGCCGATAGACTGGGCAATGGAGCTCATATCCAGATGGTACTGCTTCAGTTTTTCCGGAATCAGCTGAATCTGAATGTACTCTTCCTGACCGCCGCTGACGCTGACATCAGAAACATCCGTGATTTTTTCAATTTCCGGAACAATTACATTATCTACGTAGTTATAAAGGTTTGTCTCCGTTTTATGATTTACAGCAAGCATCACTGCCGGCATATCATCAATGTTCATCTCCGCAATCACCGGCGATTCACAGTCATCAGGAAGCTTTGCCTCTACCACGTCCATTTTCTTTTTCAGATCATCATAAGCCTCGTCAATGTCTTTGCCGTAATCATACTGAATTATAACAAAGGAAATATTTTCCATAGACTGAGACTGAATGGTATCAACACCGCTTAGGGAACCGATTTCATCCTCGATTTCCGTTGTTACCAGGTCATTGACGTCCTCCGGGCTGGCGCCGGGATACACGGTTGCAACAATCAGCATCGGCATATCCATGGACGGCATCAGCTCCAGTTTTGAAGAAAATACAGACTGAAGACCGAATACAATCAGGCACAGCACTGCCAGCACTGTTGTAACCGGGCGTTTCAGGACTGTTTTTGTTAATCCCATAGCTGTTTCCTCCTATCCTTATTCCGCCTTGGCAGCTTCTGCTGCACCGGTATTTTCTGCATCTGTCTGGTCTGCTGCGCTGCCTTCAGCCTCTGCGCTTCCAGCCTGGGACTTCTGTACCTGAGAGCCCTCATACAGCTCTGAACTCCAAGTGGTAATAACCTCATCTGTCATATCAATACCGGACAGAATCTGAACCCGCTCAGAATCATAAATACCAACCTCTACCGGAACCTGATGAACCGTTCCATCCTCATAGAGATACAGGTATGCATCTCCGCCGGAATAGTAAACCGTATCTACCGGAAGAGTCATAACATTTTCCTGTTTATCAGAAGTAACCTTCAGCTGAACAGCAGAACCGGTTGCCAGGGCGTCTCCGTCTTCAACAGAGGCCTTTACCTGAAACAGTCCTGTAGCAGCATCAATCATGCTGCTGATTTCATTGATGGTTCCTGTATATTCAGAACCGTTTTTCTCAATAAATACAGGATCTCCTGCTCTCAGCTGCTCAGCGATTTTCTCCGGCACTGCAAAGGAAACAGATTTGCTTCCCTCTCCGGCAATTACAGTAATCAGATTCTGCTGAGAAACATTATCATGAACCTCAATGTCGCAGATTTCCACTTTTCCGCTGATGGTTGCCGTAATATTGGCATATTCCATCTGATGATCATAATTCAGCTTTGCAGAATCATACTGAATCTGGGCATTCTTTGCAGCCGTCTGGGCCTGCTCCAGCATGACGCTGGCAATATCTCCGGCCTGGAACAGAGCCTGCTGACGGGCCAGATTGGTCTGCGCATCCTGCAGCGCCTGAGCAGCGCTTTCCAGGCTCAGTCTTGCTGCATCCACCTGTTTGGTATCAATGGTACAAATCGGCTGTCCCTCTTCTACCACATCTCCTGCTTTTACAAACACTTCTGTCACTTCGCCGGCCATTTTCGGATAAATATAAACTACATCCGACGGCTCTACGCTTCCTACCAGTTCACGGAACAGCTCAATCGTTCCTGTCTCCGGTGTCTGCACATCCACCACCGGAAGCGCCGCCTCTTCCACAGGTGCATTCTTTTTCAGCGCCCTTGGCACCGCAATGGCAGCCACCGCAGCTATTGCTACTACAATTCCTCCGACTACAATTTTCTTTTTCATGATTGTCTCCTCATTTTTCAGTTTTTATTTTGATACGCACCATACTTCAAAAGCTCCAGATCATCCCGGAAGTTCTTTTTTGCCTCTTCCGCCTTTTCCATATTCTGGACATACCATTTAACAGAAAACGACAGGGTCATCATTCCCATCCGCAAAAGCGAATCAAATTCCTCCGGTTTTTTATAAGGATACCTGCTTCGATCCAGACGTTCAAATATCCACTGATTCATCTTCACATTTTTCAGCCTGCCTGAGTGCCTGGTCTGAAACATCCCCCCATCCATGCCAAAAAGAGTTTCCCCCTCCTGGCTTGAAAAAACATTGCGAACCACATCCATCATTATCCGTGTTTCCTGAAGCTCATCTACCAGCCACTGGAACAGCCATTCCAGCAATGCAAAATAGTCGCCGCCGTTCGCCTCCAATTCCTCTTCACACATTTGAAGCATATTCTCAAATCCGTCAGAAAGAATATACTCCAGCAAATCTTTTTTATCCACAAAATATGTATAAAAACTGCCTCTTGATATCTCCGCATTGTGGATAATCTGGTTGATTGACACCTTCTCGTATGGTACTCTTGCAAACTCCAAAACAGCCGCCGTTCGGATAGCCTGCCTTTTTTCCTCCGGCAAACGGTGAAACCGTTCTGTAGGCATTGTTCCCCCTCCCTTCATCCTCTTTCATTTTCATGGCTGATTCTGACACTGATTTCCAGCCCCGTTTCCGGCTTCTTCCGCCAGTCCTTTCTGCCAGCTTTTCCAGCCCTGTTTCAAAAGGTGACAAGCTGTCATCTACTTTCCGAAAAACAGTTTTTATTATAATGACACCTTGTCACCATGTCAATAGAGGTCATAATTTTTTCACAGAATTTATACTTTTTTATTTTCTTTCTAATAATTATTTTCTAATTGCACTGCGGGGGATTTTTAATATTTTATCATAGGGGAATTTTGCATTTTTAATGGATATCCGCAATTTTTGCACAAGCCCGGTGTGGATTTTGCATTTTTGAAAGAAAATCGCGATTCCTGCACAATACCTGGCGCTCTTTTTGCATTTTTGAAAGAAAATCGCGATTCCTGCACAATACTAGGGTACTTTCCCACATAAGCCACAAGATACACCTGAGTAGTAAAAGAAAAGCATCTTCATATTTCTAAATAATTTTCTCAGCTCGACGCATCTTGCACGCTTACAGCGGCCAAGATGCGCCGGGCGTCTGCCTTATAAAAATTCAGACAGGAAAACGCTTATGAAAACAATCTTTCAACGCATTTCCCTGTCTGAAACTTAAGCTGTCACTATTAAATTCTGTTTTCGTTGTCTCTCATAAAACGATACTCGGCTACAGAGCGATCAAAGCCGCGGATGTGATTATAGAGCCACTTGGTCACGTTCTCATTCACAGACTCTACAAAAGCATCGGTCGGGCCTTCCTGCTCCTCCAGCATGGCATACAGATCACGAACCACCTGGCGCAGCTCTTCATGTTTCTTTTTATGCTCTGCGAGAGCCGGATAACCGATCTCCTCCTGAAGCTTCTCCTCCTCGCCAAAGTGGAACTCGGTGTAATCTGCCAGATAATCCAGAGTCTCAATTGCCTCCCGCTTTGCCGGCTTTTCATTCTCACAAAGAATCAGAAGCTTGTTAATCCGTTCAATCAGCTCTTTGTGCTGTGTGTCAATCATCTTATTGCCTGTAATTAAGGAATCATCAAATACTGCCTGCATATCTTTTCTGCCGCCCAAACTGTTTTTTGAGCAGACTCTCCTTTCTTCATTTTCGCATTTCCTCTGCCCTCATCTATATTCTCACAAATCTGAGAAAAACAAATAAGAAGTGTGTATCCGGAACATATTTTCTTCCACATGCTGTAATTCTCTGTGAAAATCAGAAAGCATCGGAAATCTCTCCGATGCTTTCATTTTACTTCATATAATTAGGAAAAACAAGCGATAATTAAATAACAATTTCCGGTAACAGTTCAGCCTTGCGGGGATTCCGTCAGAAAAACCCGTTGAAAGTTTGCTTTCATAAGAATTTTTCTGACGGAATTCACATAAGGCAGATGCCTAAAGCTTCTTGTCCGCTGTAAGCGGGCAAGAAGATGCAAGGCTGAACTGTTACGATTTTCCGCTCACTGGCAAGCCAGCAAACAGTAATCCTTCTGCCTCCTTATCTGCGGCAGAAATCCTCCTCAATGACCCTCCAGGCGGCATCCATACTGAAATGCTCCCTGATATACCGCTGCGTTCTTTCACACAGCTCTCTGCATGCAGCTTCATTCTGATAAAGGTCTGCAACCGCCTGAGCAAACTGCTCCGGCTCATCCTCCACCACAAGCACATCCTCTACCTGAGGAATTCCTTCTGCTCCAATGGATGTCGTTACAATCGGAGCGCCATTGTAAATAGCCTCCACAACCTTTCCCTTTACGCCTGCGCCGTATCGGAGAGGAACAACCACGATTCTGCACTCTGCATACAGACGCTCCAGCTCCTCCTCAGATACAAAGCCCTTAATAATAATTCCATTGCCCGGCTGCTCCAGAGCCCGGATTTCATCCGTTACCTTCGAGCCTACCACATAGAAGTCCGGCGCTGCAGCTCCTGCCTCTTCCATTTTCCGGCGAATCAGCGGATAAATGTCCCGGGCAAACCACAGAACCGCATCTGCATTCGGCGGATGGGCAAAGCCTCCGACAAACAGCAGACCTTCTCTCTTTGCAAAGTCTTCCTGAATGGTTTCCTTAAACTGATCAAACACATAAGCCGTAATATCCTTCACGGAAATCGTAGGATCAATTTCCCGGATGGCATCCCGCTCAATATAGGACGGATAATAGGAAACTGCAGCCTTGCTCATAAGCGTCAGCTCAATAGATTTCCAATACTCGGCATCCTCCCGAATCTTCGGATCCCCGGTAATCTGATATTCTCTGCTTTCTCTGAGGAAATGCAGATCATGTCCGTAATAAATCACCTTAATATCCGTATTATCCAGAATATAGTCAATATATTTAGAAGCAATATGAGGACGGTTTAAGTAGGCCACATCGATATCATCCCCGTGCTCCCTCAGCCAGTCCCAAATCTTAACCTGGTATTCCGGTCCGTATAAGACCTCAATTCCCATCTGCTCCAACTCTGTTGTATACGGCTCCTCGTGCATAAAATTGTCACCCAGGAACTTCACCACAAAGCCCTTCTTCAGGAACATTTTCAGATACTGATAGGTGGTTTTGGAGCCTGCATCCTTGTCATAGGTCGGAACATAGTGATCCACCACCAGCACAATGGGCTTGCCCATGCTGCGCTCTCTGGCCCGGAAGGAATCCGGATTGCCGTCATTTTCGCACTGCTTTGCAAACTCCTCCGCCCATTTCTCCTTCAGCTTCCGGGAATTGGCCACCTGATAACGCTTCAGGCCGGTTCCCTCCACATCCGTTCCGTTGGACACACCCTCAAAATGGATGACTTTGGAAAGCGGCTGGTAAACAACACGGTAGCCTGCTTTTCTCACCTCAAAGGCCAGATCCGAATCCTCACAGTAGGCAGGAGCAAACCGGGTATCAAAGCCGCCAATCTGCTTCCAAAGATCATTGGAAAGCAGAATTGCCGCTCCGGAAATATAGTCTACATCCTTTACATAGTTGTATTCCGGTTTATCCGGATCATCCAGACGTCCGTAATTCCATCCGGAACCATCACTCCAGATAATACCGCCAGCCTCCTGAAGCCGTCCGTCCGGATATACCAGCTTGGAGCCAACCATTCCAATCGAAGGATCCCGCTCAATCAAATCAACAAGAGAGCTCAGCCAGTTTTCCGTTACCTGAGTGTCATTATTCAGGAACATAATATATTTGCCGCGGGCATGGCGGGCTGCATTGTTGCAGTTGCGCAGAAAGCCCTGGTTTGTGGTGTTGCGGCAGATGACAAGCCCCTCTGCATACCGGGATAAATGCTCTGTTGCATCTGTAGATACGTCATCCGCAATAATCACCTCATAAGGCACATCCTTTGTATGCTCCAGAATAGAAACCAGGCAGGCATAGGTATAATGAATCTGGTTGTAAACAGGAATCACAATAGAAACCACCGGATTCTCCACCTGTTCAAATTTCAGACGTCCATGCTGCTTATAGATTTCTCCAATATGGAAATCTCCGTCCCGCAGGTTCTTTCCCTCCGGAGTGGAATACAGCTTCATGGAACGAATGGGGTGAAACACATATTCTTTTTTGTAGGCAAGACGTTTTCTCTGAGGCGTCCCCTTGGGATACTTTTTATTAAAGGCATCTCCCAGCTTCCTGCGAAGTCGGAACAGCAGAGCCTCGTGCTTGTCCAAATATGCCAGGGTCTTGCTCATTTCATCAATTTCATGGCGCAGATCCCGGATAATCGCCTCCAGATTGGTCACATGGTTGTTGGTAAGCCGCTGCACCTCTGTGATCTTCCGGATGGTTACATCCTTTTCCCGGCTGTGGATCTTCATCTGCTCAATCCGCTCTCTTGCCCGGGCCAGATCACTCTCTGTCTGGCGGATTTCCTTAACGCCTCTGGAATACACCATATAATTGCCCAGATACAGCTGCTGGTTTTCCCCGTGGACATAATTCTGGAAATTCACTTCCATTTTCCGGTAGACCTCTGCCATCTCCGGCGTAATGCCGAAGGCAGACAGAATCTGTTCCAGAGAAAGCTGCTTCATAACACTGCTGTACTGTTCATAGAAATAATACAGAATCCTGTATTTTACAAAATGCTCCGGAACCGGAAACAGGAATACCCACTCATAGTCCAGACAGTAAATGCCATCCTCGGTGAGAAGCATATTTTCAAAAAGAGCATCGATGTTGGATACCCGGCAGGACGTATCCTGACCCAAAAGCGCCAGCTCCTCCTCACAAAGATCCTGGCCGAATACCTCGTCAAACTCCTCTGTTCTCTCAAAGCTGCTGCGATATTCCGGTCTGATATCATAAACCTGATCCAGAGCCTGGCTCAGAGCCTCCAGAGGCAGCTGCCCGCCGGAAATCTGCTGTCCCAGCTTTTCTGCCCAGGTCTGCCCCTCCAGATAGGGGAAAAATGCGGAATTCCGATCCGGACGGTATTCCGGACTGGCCACCTTCAGAACCCGGTGCTGCTGCGTCAGCTCCTCCTCCTTTTTCCGGAAGGAATCAATATGAGCCGAGCCTGCCAGACTGAGGGCCGCCTTCTCTACATAACGGCTGCGTCCGCCCTCTTTCCCGGCCTCGCAGATACAGGTCTTAATCTGGAAAATTTCCTTTCGGGTTTTGTTGTATTTAACATAAACCGGCTCCTCGCCCTTTTCCAGACGTTCCGGACTGCTGCTCCAGAATACCAGATAGGAGTTGGCATAGAGATCAAACAGGCCTGCCTCACAGGCTGTATCAAACTTCTCTCCCATATCCATCATATGATATCCGGGATAATCATAGGCCGGAGTCACTCTTGTCATATCTCCCTTTTTAGGAAGATACTGATCCGAATAAATGCTGACCGGTGTGCGGTAATCCGGCATGGGATAATAGAACCGTCCTCCCGGCAGCAGCTGAGCCAGCTGCGTTTTTGTCATGGCGTTGGCCTCTTCTGCTGTTCCTGCAAAATACTTCATGCCAAGCGCATTGGGAACTGCCGCAATCAGAACTCCGTCCGGCTTTAACAAAGCCTTTGCCGCCTGAAGCTGTTCTTCATAAGGCGCCTGCAAAGTTCCTGCAAACACCACATAATCGAATCCCTCTGTTTTCTCTCCTCCGGCAGACCGCTTTTCCTTCAAATCAGACAGCGAGCTGTTCTCATACCGGATATTTGCTGCGCCGGGATAACGCAGTTCCACTGTGCGGAGGGCATTGGCATCCTCGTCCACCACCGTAACCTGAGCCACACTGGTGCGGAAAAGCCCGGTCATGGCTCCGTAATCCGCTCCTACCTGAAGAAGCTCTCCCTCGGGATGAAACTCATACCACTCCAGCAAAAGCTCTCTCTGCTCAGAAAGGGCATACAGATAATCCAGACGGCTGTTCTCCTCCAGAATCTCCCGGATATTTCCATTGTGCTCTTTTAAAAGGAGCTGTATCTCATCGTCAATCTTTTTCATGTTCCTGTCCTTTTCTTAAAACCGTTTCCACCTCAGACTCCATATCATAGACACCCACTGTATTCTTATTGGAAATCACGGTAATGCTGGCAATGTCATAAAGCCTGTGATATACGGTGTGCTCTCCCTGTTCAAAACCGGTGCAGCTCATACTCAGCAGATATTCTCCGCCCTGAAGCGTCATCTTCTGACGGAAGGTTACTTCATATTCATCTCCCTGTCCTACCGGCTTCACATCCGCGCCTTCAAACATGGTATTGGTTCCGGTCAAATCCGCGCCCTTCTTATCCTTAATGGTATAGGTAAAAATCGGCGCCTGAATGGTATCAAAGAAACGAATCCGCTCCTTGATCTCAAAATACTCGCCCTTCAGCAGCAGATTGGTCAGATTGCCCCGTTCATCAAACAGGCCCATATCGTAAATCTCCGCTTTTCCGTTTCCATACTCTGTGCGGTTGGGATTTATAGCAATTTTGTCCTTCATCAGCCCCGGCTTTTTATCTCCCGAACGCCCTTCCTGTCCGGACAGAGCTTTGAAACCGCCCTCTCCTTTTCCGTCCGTTTCGGCGCCTCCGCCTTCTCCTGTGTCCATTCCGCCGGAGAAATCATTCATCTCCTCCAGCTCCTCTTCCAGCGCATCCATCTGATTTGCCAGAATCTTTTTATATAGATCCACCATCTTCCCGGCAGGTCCATCTGCCACATACTGCCCCTTGTTAAGAAGCACTACCCGGTCGCAGTATTTAATCACACTGCCCATATCGTGGGTAACCATAAGGATGGTCGTTCCCTGTTTTCGGATTTCTTCCATCCGCCGGTAACATTTGGACTGGAAAAATACATCTCCCACAGACAGAGCCTCATCTACGATCAGGATTTCCGGGTCTACATTAATAGCCAGCGCAAAAGCCAGCCGTACAAACATACCGCTGGAATAGGTTTTTACCGGCTGATATACAAAATCACCGATATCGGCAAACTCCAGAATCTCCGGCAGCTTTTCATCCATCTGGCTGCGGGTAAATCCCATCATCGTACCGTTCATATATACATTTTCAATTCCGGTATAGTCCATATTGAATCCGGCACCCAGCTCCAGCAGCGCGGAAATCACTCCGCTCACCCGCACATTTCCTGTTGTAGGAGTCAGCACTCCGGTAATAATCTTCAAAATCGTAGATTTTCCGGATCCATTGGTTCCGATAATGCCCACGGTTTCTCCCTTTTTCACCTGAAAAGAGATGTTGCTGAGGGCAAAAAAATCCCTGTGATAGCTTTTGTGTGTCAGACTCAGGGATTCCTTCAGGCGGTCAATCGGCTTTTCATACAACCGGTATATTTTGCTTACATCCTGTACCTGGATGGCGTATTCACAGTTTTCAGTCATGACTTTTCCTTCCTGATTGGCACTTTACATCAAATTCACCACGACAGTATACCATCATTTCCGCATTGGTGCAAGGAGTGATCCGGCCGGATCACTCCATCGTGTAGTAGGTATACGGCGCATCGTCCTCAGGACGGCCAAAACCAGGCAGTTCCCGGCCTGCTGCTCCTGATGCCTTCCGCATCTCTGCATAAACCTCTGCAAAGGTTGCATTAATATAAGGCTGAACGAAAATCACTCCGATTCCGCATAACAGACTTCCCAGAATCAGCCATCCGATAAAGGACAGCTCCAGAATAAACAGCTCCATCTTATGACCATCTGTCATACGGCTGCTGAGCGCCAGGGCATCCCGGTAATTCATCTGGGGATTCTCCGCCATAATATAAGGAACCATCCGGTACTGATAGGATTTGATAATCCCCGGCACAATCAGAAGCAGAGACCAGAGAAAAATAAACAGATTCATCATAAACATAGTGAAAACCGTATTCAGATACGCTCCGCTTTTAAATCCATAAAACAGCTTTCCGATTCCGCGATCCTGACCGAACTCTCTGCTTTCCATAAAATACCGGCTGGATCCTACATAAATCACATTTCCTACAAATACAGAATACAGCGTACTTATTGCAAAAGAAAGCAGCATCCCCATTAACACAACAGGCAGCACCATCAGCATATAGGCCAGATCCCTCTCTCCCAGGGTTTCTGCAAGGCCTCCGCCTCCTGTAATCGCATTTCCTACGGTATTCACATTCAGGGAAACCCCCATTCTCGGAAGCGGCAGGGTTCCTGTCAGAAGCATCTGAAGAATAGAAACCAACAGCGCCGGCATAAAATACCGTCTCAGACAATCCTTCGCCCTTCCTTTTAATTCTGCTCTCGTACTCATATGAATTCCTCCATTCTACGCAGATTTCATGCAAAACCTTTTTATCGGCTTTGTCAGCATTTTTCGCCGCTCATCAGCTTAGGGCAAAATCAAACTGATAAAAGGCATTATACCACAAACCTCAGGAGCTTGACCAGTCCCCGGCGCAGTATCACATCGGTGTTCCCACCTCAATCAGATTGCCGTCCAAATCGTAAAAACGGATAACCTTCTGTCCCCAGCTGTGGGTTGTAAGCCTGTTTACATACCGGATCTCCGGATAAAGCCGCTCCAGTCTCTCTGCAAATGCCTCTATATTTCGTTCCTCAAAATACAGCTCACAGGAATTGCTTTCCGGAAAAATCTCCCTTCCCAAAAGCTCCTTCCAGATTTTTTCGTCCTGAAGCACAAGCCCTTCCGTTAAAATCATATTTCCATCATTGTCCAATACCAAATCAAGACCGAACACCTCATTGTAAAACTGTCTGGATTTTTCTATATCTTTCACAGCGATCAGCACGTTCTTTAATTTCATTTTCCGCTCCTTTTCTTCAGGCTTTTAAGATCTTTTCTTCCAATACACAAGCAAAACAATTCCCAATATGACTGCTCCCGCGATAATAAAAACATTCGCCATATCTCCATTTAATTTTCCTGCGACAAAAACAGATGTGGGACCATCTGCCCCTCCAATAACAGAAACAGCCATGGTTCCCTTCACCTTCATCACAATTCCGGCCACAGCCAATAAAATACCAATGATGCAGCTGATAATTCCCATTCCTTTTTTCATTTGCCGTACTTCCTCCTTTTTGAATCAATCATTCCTGAGCCTGTTAAAATTCCTGTTACTGAAGCCCCATGATAAAAAGCACCAGGGCCATAATCGTCGAAATTGTCCAGCTGATATATCTTCCTGCAATTTGCATTTCAGACGGCTCCGCATGTTCTGCATTGCGAATCTGGAAAGAAAGATTCCAACGAAACAGCTCATCTGCAAACAAAATAGAAAGCCCATTGAGAATGCAGACACAGACAGCGCCAAACCACACAAGCCAATCCCCCTTATGGGTCAGCTCCGGCCCGTCCATCAATTTCAGTATCATTTCCGCAGACGGCTGCACAAAGTCAATCTCATTTCCGAATTCATCCCGCTCAACCCCGTCGCTGTCAATAAAAGAAATGCCGATATTTTCCAGGCCGCCGTCCTCATGATACAGCCAGAAAATATCCTCTGTTTTCAAAACGCCGCCGCGAAACAAAATATCCTCCCCCTGATAAAGCGCCACGCCGGTCATCCCCTCTGCAAACTCATCATCCTTTGGAATCGCCGCGGGATCCTCCTTCGCTGTATAAGGCCCATATACCATATCCCCCCACTGAAACATAACGGTTTTCTTCTCTGACACAGTAAAATGAGACTGTTTTCCCTGAAACTTGCCGGAATATACCATACTTCCATTCTCCTGATATGGCATAAAAATTGTATCCTGATATTCAAATCCAACCCTTGAAATCGTCCTGAAATAAAGAACCGTAAAAATCAAAATCATGACTCCCATAACGATCAGGACAGCTTTTTGAGAACGGTTCAAAGCTTTGATTCTTGTCACAAACACTTCCCCCTTCTGTCAGGATTCCCATCCCCTGCTTTTCCATTTCCAAATATATCAAGATTTATTTCTCTATTTTTCGAAAGCGAACAGGCTAAAGAAGACTTATCAAAAGCAGAAGCAGAACCACCGCAATCCACATAGCAATGCGCATATTCTTTTTCTGTGGAGAAATCAGTCCGATTCCAATGATTATCATAAAAATGCCAATGATTCCGGGATAATGCGTTCCTGTCATTCCCTCTGACCATGCAGGCAAGCCCAAAAATTCGAATACCCTATCGCATAACAATATCCCGTTTTTGGGGCATTTCCGCCTAAAAAATAACCCAGGAGTATCAGAAATATCCCTGCAATTTTTGTTTGCCAGTTCCTTTTTTCATCCATGTGTTCCGTACCCCCTGTCATAATAAATCCAACTTCCGAGTTATCATTCATTCTAAATCAATCCAGTATCGCTGTTTGATTTTTCCATTCTCTATCACTTCATTTTCTAATATACCGCCATTTCTTATAATAGATTTCGCAGAGCCAATATTATCTTTATCGCATACCATCAATACTTTTTTGATTCCGATTTTTCTGCATTCTTCTAAGGCAAGTCCGATCATTTGAGTGGCATAACCTTTTCTTCTTTCAGACGGTCTGATTCCATCGCCAATATGGCCTCCGCACAACAAAAGGTGATCGTTTAAACAATGCCTGATATTTACCGCTCCCACCATGATATCTCGCTGTTCATCGAAGCAAAAGAAAGTAGAATCCGGAACCCATCCGTCTTTAGGCTCACTTGTTTCCAGATTGCTTAAATAAAAATCAAAATCATCACAGCTGTTTTTGAAGATAGCCCATGGCGAACAATTCACATCATGGGTATCGTTATATTCCTTCCATTCTTTGAGCATATCAATAATCGGCTCCTTATACCGGTAACTTCCCTTTATCAATTTTAAACTCATAAATTCCTCCCTGGATTCCGCTTTTGACTGATTGCCGGAAATGACAGTATCATGCCCCAGCCTCAGCAGACTGTTACATCACATACTGCAATTTAATTGGAAATCGTTGATCTGCAATCTATAACTGCGGCAGTAATTACAATTACACATTGAGAACTCTGATATGGAATGATAATACGCTTTGGTTTTGGATATGTCTATATAATTCATTTTTAGGAAAATCAATAATCCATTGTCTAAATTCATCATCAAATTCTGTTTCTATCCATGGCATATCTACACGTTGTTTACCTATGCGTGATTCTGCTCCAGCCAGACATTCCTCTACTGGAAAATCCAGTAAAAATATAGTTTCACATGCCTGAATGCGCATTTCAAGTGTTCTTCCATAATTTCCATCAATAATCCATTTGTCCCCTAAAACTATTTCTTTTAATTTGTTGTCAAATATGTTTCTTTCAACTGTTGTCCTGTCAGGCTTGTGCCATAACATATCAAGATAATATAAAGGCAGATGAGTTTTATCACTTAGTATTCTTGCGAATGTACTTTTCCCTGCACCCGGACAACCGATTATTATTACTTTTCGAAGCACAAAAAATCACCTCCATAACAAACTATTTATTTGATAAACCGAATTCCTATCGGCTTGCCTCCCTTAGCTTGACACACAACTGAAAGTTAATTTTTTTCTGTATGCTGAATGAAAAATGACTTCTTTCCCTTTACTTTTTGCAAATACGATTTCTTTAGAAACTTGTTTTCCTATGTATCCTTGAATATTTCTCGTCTTTCTTGTCTCTGATTTCTTTCATAATAAAGCCGCCCATAATTGCAATGGGAATAGAAACTGAAAACGAAACAGGTTCCAAAGATGCTCCCACTATCCCACCTAAAATCGTACATGCAACCGCAAGACCTATCATATCAGTACCTCCGTTAATTTCAAAAAACGCTTATCATTCATCGGTTCATTCGTGATATAGTTTCCATCTAAAAATAATGCGTATGTTGTGATTGGTGTCGAAGCATTTTGTGCTTCTTCTTTACTCTGCAAGTGAATTGCTTTAAATGGTATCGCTTTTTCTTTTGCAATCCCCTCAATTACAGGAACATACTTCGCATTAAACGGACATTGACTTGTATAATACAAAACATACCCCATTTCTTCAATATGGGGGTGTTTTGCACATTCTTTGAATTGCGGCAATGTTGTATTTTCTACAAACGGAAAATACCATAATTGAATACCATTACCAGCTTCATCGCAAACTTGAAATCCTTTATACTTCAGAAATTTAGGGTCAGCTAAAAATGGTTTTTTCTTTGCCGCTGCTAAAATACACAATCCCTTTTTTCCTTTATTTTTACTGTCCTCAATACAAGCATTTAATAAATCTGATGAATAACCATGCCCCTTAAACGAACCTGCAACCCATAAACAATCAATATACATATATCCATCTGCAGAAATTGGATTCCATGCATTTTCAGCAGGGATATATTCAATAAAACACTTTCCTCTTTCTGCACTTTTGAGAAAGACTAAACCATCTTCAAGCCGTTCTGACAACCATGCTTTTTTTGAAGATACCTGAATATCATTGCTATTCGAAATCGCACAACATATATGCTCTTTTTCAATATTTTCGTTCGTAACCTTAATATATTCCATTATATGTTTGCTCTCTTTACTTCTCGTCATCATCATCTTTTCTCTTTTTTATATTATCATCTCGGCTTTAAATCAACATCCACTAAAACACATTCTTCCACTTTCCCTGTATAAAACTCTGGCAAATCAAAAATACTCTTTTCTCTCGCTTCTGGAGAAAACGGATAGTTTATAAGTTGACCTTCCCATAATCCGCCATCCGGGTTGATGATTCCTTCAAAAATCCACCCTTCTTCTGCCGTAAAAATTCCTTTTTTCCCTGTTACAGGACTCCATGTTCCCGTAAACTTACCAGTTACATTTGTACCATCAGATTTTACAAATATCGTTGTTTCTTTCAGCGGAATTCCCCAAATGCAAACAGCCAACACCGCCAATATAAAAATGGCAATGAAATATTTTATGAATCTTTTTTGTTTTTTCATACAGGCCTTCTTCCTTTCCGCTCAGCCAATCACATTTTGTATTTTTCTTAAATTTTCAACAAACTGAATTTTTCAAGCAATAAAAAACAGGAACCAGCCAATAAAGAAAAAACCTGTACTCAGAATAGAAAAACCACTCATAAGCATCGTCAAAGCAATTATCCAATGAAATCTAAATGTCAAAATATTTCTAATACAAAGAATCAGTAAGGCAATTTGAATCAACAAAACAATCCCAGCGACAATTCCTATTGGCAGAGGCCCGGGATAAAAGGAACCTCCCTTAACATCTCCCGTTTTTGTGTATCTGCGTTCTTCTGCAGACTGGAATTTTACATTTCTTCGCTCGCCATATGCTCTGCATATTTTTCTTCTTTCCCGGCGTATTCCTCTGAAAAAAGATCCGGCTATTTTCTCATTCCTCTGCTGATAAAATGGTACGCTATTGTCGTTCCTGTTGGAATCATCAACAGATAGCTGACAATATTTACAAATGTGAAATTATATATATTTGATACCTCGCCAAATTCCAGGAAATACCTGCAGACCATTCCGATTGCCGTGAACAGGAAGGTTAAGGCATACACCTTTCGCTCCTTCGCAATTCCTAATATTCTTGAAAATAATAAAGCGATTAGACCGTAGCTTACAAAAAACAAATATAATCTCGAAAAATCCAAGGCAGTGCTGCTGTGACGATTCAGTAAAGGATATTCAAAGCACCCGCAAAATACTGTATATCCTAATACAATATACTTTGGAAGCTGCGAGTATTTTTTTAGTAGATTTTGAATTCTGCCGCTTCTAACAGCAAAGAAAACAAATAATACAAATACTAGGAAGAACAGCACCATAAGCATTATCATTTCCATTTTATCCCCCCTTTTTTCTGACTTCTCTGATTAAAAAAACTTACTCCTGTTCAACAGCTGTCAGATTGATCATTCCATTTTCCAAAGTCACTTCAAATTCAATGGAATCACCATAATCCATCTGCGAATAGTTGTCGCCATTACAAAAATCTGTGACTGCATTAACGCCAAGATTTAACGAATATCCTGTGGATGAAGGACGTTTACATACACTGGAAACCACTCTGCCATGATTCATAAATATCAAATTCTCCATCTCTTCAGTCACGCTGTCATTAAGTGCAGGACTCTTTGAACCAGTGATTCTTTCAATATCCTTTAAAGGGAAATATGGGCCAAAGGAATATACTCTGGTCCATTCAAACGGCACTGTTTCCTCCAACGAATAATATCGTTTCCCAGGTCTGCAGAATCAAAGGAACTCTTTTTGAAATACTCCCGGCCTTACAGATTCACTCCGCGAGCAATTTATTCAATAAAATATGACGGTTGTTAATAAACATTTCCGTAACCTTATAGCTCTCCGTATCTTCATAAGCACACTCGTGTACCGCTCCTCCATCAAAGGATAAAATCTGCGCATCAGGTATTCCTAACAAAATAGGAGAATGGGTAACGATAATAAATTGTGATCCTGCTTTTGCACAGGAATCAATTTCCATAAGCAGGGTTAATTGCCTTTGAGGAGATAATGCCGCTTCTGGCTCGTCAAACAGGTACAGTCCATTGGGCCGCAGATAATTCTGCGTAATCGCAAGGAAGCTTTCCCCATGGGATTTTTCATGATATCGCTCTGAGGGATGTTCAAAATCCGCATACGCTTCTTCTTGCGTTGCCACATTATAAAAGCTTTCTGCTCTGAGAAAATACCCCCATTTTGCCTGACGAAATCCCTTTGAAAGCCGAAGTGCATGATACAGCGGAGAATGAGAATCATAGGTTGAAAAAGAATAATTTTTCGTGCCGCCTTCCGGATTAAATCCATAGGATACCGCAAGAGCTTCCAGCAGCGTTGATTTTCCGCTGCCATTTTCGCCCACAAAAAAAGTAATGGGTTTTTCAAAAACAACCTCTTCCAATTGATTGAGCGCTTCTATTTCTCGTAAATAACTGTCGTTGTCAATCTTATTCCAATCGATAGACAGGCTTTGTATAAATTGTCGATTCATTTTATCCGACCTCCCACAAATTCGATTATCACATCATTTTCACAATCCATTGATATACAGCGGTTATTCTGACTGGAACAACCGCCTGATAACTGATAATCTTAAAATTCGTTCCTGCCGCTTCTCTATTTTCAATATATCAAGATTTATTTTTACTGTAAATATCAAGAAACTGAATTCATGAAAACTTAAGTTCAGCGAAATAAAAATGTATAAACTCCAGCGGAATACTCCTGTAGTCAGAAAGGCTATTGACTTATGTACGAAATCGGATATAATATATATAATGTACGAAATCAGACAAGAGGTGAAGCTATGCACTACCTGGAAAGAGAGCAATATACCTATTTAGCCGGAGAAATCAATGCTTTGTACCATGAAGCAGCTGTGAAAATGGGTATTTCAGACAGCGTTCAAAATATTTTATATGTACTCTGCGAGAAAGGCGGAAAATGCCTGCAAAGCGAGATAAGCAAGCTTACAGGTATCAGCCGCCAGACAATCAATTCTGCTGTCCGCAGATTAGAAAAAGAGGACATCGTATATCTGGAGCAGGGGAAAGGCAGAAATACCATTCTTTGCCTGACTGAAAAAGGCAAACAATTTTCATTAGAAAAAATACGTCCTCTCCATGAGATTGAAAACAGGATCTGGAATGAGTGGACACCAGAAGAACAGCAGCAATATTTAGCTCTTACAAAGAAATATCGCGACGGATTAAAAAAACATCTGGAAACTATCTTATAAATGTGAGGAGGAAAAACGTGATTCGAGAATTTCAGACAGAAGATACCGATCAGGTTATGAAGCTGTGGCTTTCCGGGAATGAAGACGCGCATCCGTTTGTACCGGAGGGTTACTGGCGCTCTCATTTTCATGAGGTACAAAAGGCCTTGCTCCAGTCAAAGGTTTTTGTCTATGTTACAGACGAAAAGATACTGGGCTTTCTTGGCATGACAGACAACTATATTGCCGGAATTTTTGTAGCAAAAAGCTGCCGTTCCTGCGGAATCGGAAGGCAGCTTTTAACCCATGCGAAGCAGAAATATGATACGCTTTCTCTGAATGTTTATCAGAAAAACTCACGGGCAGCCGCATTCTATGGCAGAGAGGGTTTTTCCATCCTGTCAGAAGGAATGGATGAAGCTGCAGGGGAAAAAGAATATACGATGGTTTGGAAAAAATCCGGCTCAGTTCCCAATAAATAGGAACTGGCCGGATTTTTTATTCAAGATGTTAATCCACAATGATACAGTTGATATATCAGCAACTATTAGTAGTTTTTCTTGCCCGTTTTATACAATTATTTAGTTGATATACCATTATAACTCCACTTTAAATTATACAATGATTCAGTTGATATACTTTTTAAATTTCATCCTTATCTCCTACATTTCTATCATATTTTGATACTACATACAGTATGCCCTCGTGTCCATCTTTTTCAACAGCATTTTTCTCCCACACCTTATTGATTTACACAATATAATTATGGTCCGTAATCCATCCTTACAAGCGCATCATACGCTCTACGTTCTTTTGTGATTTCTGCAATCCACAAGGTCATCTGCTCTTGTGTTCCAAGATATTCTCTTGTGAGTTTTTGAATATCCAAAACTGTGCTTTCCATATCTACTTGAATATGTTTATGCGCAATCAGATAACAGAGAAACTCCTGCGGTGTATGGACTTTTGACAAATCATAATATTCCACTACCAAAGAAATGTTCATAGCCAAAGTCTTGTTTATATCCCGGTCTCCAAATACAATTTTGAATGGTATACCTTGCAATCTCCAATATGACATTTCGACGCTTTGCTTTTCGACTAAACGTTTTACCTCTGGATTTTGCAAATCTCCAAAAACCTGATTATAACTGTCCTTCACAGAATAAGCGTCCGCGGGAAACCGCACCTTGCAGAATCATAAGGTCAGTAAGAATCAAACGACAAACAAGAGCTGTAGCTTGCGGTAGTTCACTCCATAGGGCACGACCCTGTTAGAAAGCTTGGCAAGCACTCGGTGTATGAACAGGTGGGACGAAGGAAGTTGGGACAGGATCCCATTAGACACGGAAGGTTCACCCTCATAGCTAACAGAGGATTATAGCCTTAAAAAAAGCCCCATTACCAGGACGCTTTATAAGCTATACCCTTTTATGGCTGTTCAGTACAGGATACGATGACTGTCGTACACCTTTAGCTCTGTTTTGAGAGGTAATATTTAAAGAAAAAGCCCGTAAAATCAATACTTTAGGGCTTGACATTATAGGAAGGCATATGGATTTATAGAAATTCTAACCGCCCCGCAATGAACACGCAGGGCGGTTTTTTGAGAGGAAGTAACAATGGATGAATTCATTGCCGAAGCTATGCGGACAGATTTAAAATTCAATACTTTAGCGGAGGAATTACAATATCAGCGTACGTCCAGAATAACTCTCATAAATGAACTTCTTACCTGCTATCAGTATCTCAAAGAGCACGACATGCTGCTTCTGTATGAAGCTTATCGCAACGGCGAGGAACTGCCATTTGATTAACTGATTAATAGATGCAAAATGGCGGTCAAAAGTAAAGGTCAAATCCTTCGCTCCACGTCAAATACAGCGCCGCTTACTTGCGGCGCTTTTAACACTCAGCCGGAAGGTCTTTTGACCACGGCATGAGTGGTTCTAAATCTTTTTCATCTATACTTCCATCGGCACGAACAACCTGCGTCAGTTCTGTCAGCAAATACTTCATGTAGTAGTAGACATTCAGATCATTTGCCCGGGCGGTCTCCGTAACACTGTAGATGATTGCGCTGGCATCGGCTCCTCGTACTGTATTGATGGTCATCCAGTTCTTACAACCAATCGTAAAAGTTCTCAGCGCACGTTCGCTGGCCAGGTTATCAATCGGAACTTCTCCGTCTGACAGGAACACCTTCAGGTATTCTTCCTGATTCAGGCAATAGTTGATGCCTTTGGCTGTTTCACTCTTTGGAAGCACCGACCGGTCCGCCTGTATCTTTCGGAGCCAGGAAAAGAATTCTTCAACCAGAGGCTTGATGGAAGCCTGCCGCTCTTTTAAGCGTTCTTCTGGAGTCAGCTCCTTCAAAGCTCCTTCCAGATCATAAATAGCACCGATTCGTACAAGTGCTTTATACGCAACGGATGACTCGACTGCTTTCGGATTGCTTTTTCCAATTGCCTTAATCGCATTTGCAAAGTGACGTCTGGCGTGAACCTTATTCCAGTTCTCGAATAAGGTTCATATCAGAAGATACCTGACCGATGCCATTCCAAAAGGAAAGGCACTGGATTACACCCAGCCTTCCGTACAGGGCGTGATGTACATCAATCAGCTCTTCCATCTGGAAGACATAATAAAGGCAAAACATACTTCCTTCGATGCTATTAAAAAGGTGCGTCTTGAAAAAGCAAAACCGGTAGTAGAAGGCTTTTTGTCGTGCCTTGACCAACAGGCTCCTGTCCGCGGAAGCCGTATGGATAAGGCAGTCACTTACATTCAGAACCGCCGTTCCTATCTTACTACCTATCTGGAAGATGGGCGATGCAGTTTTTCTAATAATCTTAGTGAAAATGCGATCCGTCCGTTTACTGTCGGGCGAAAGAACTGGTTGTTCTGTGATACTCCTAACGGAGCACAGGCCAGTGCTCTTGTATATTCGATGGTAGAAATAGCAAAAGCAAATGGAGTAAACGTCTATCACAATCTTACCTATCTGCTTGAGAAAATGCCTTCTGATAGGATGAGTGACGAGGAATTAGAACTCCTGGCACCGTGGAATGAAAACGTCAAAACTGAGATCCAACACCGCGTAAATAACATAGATCAATCGGATGTGAATTGTCAAGGTGCTCCGGCTACTGAGAAGTAGCCGGGTAATTTTTTAACTATGGCTGAAATTTATGCGCTTACATATTATCCGCCACCAAAACCTAGTAGCGGACATTTTATTTAGTTAATTAAATCTATGCTTTCACTTTGCTAGTAGATTTACCCCAGAAAAATATTTTAATTAGAATAAGAGAAACGATAGTAAGAGCTAGTCCAATGCCTACTACTTGAATTTCAGATTGCATAATCACATAAGGAATCAAAGCCGGGAACATACCTGTTATAGGCAATAACAAAGTAGTTGCAACACCTTTGCAGTCCATCGTACTACTTTCCAAATTAGGGTCTACACATCTAAGTAGAGCCATGCCTGTTGTTGTTTCTCCAGAGCATTGTCCAAAATTCATAAGTGATTTTTCAAGCCAGTCTAATTTAGTTATTCTAGGTCCAATGTAGAAGCAAATAGCCGCTAATATAGCTATTATAACTACTGAGTAAATTAGTATTGGAATTAAAAATGTAGTTAAAACATCTAATCTTAAAGTCGAAATCGCACTTACTACAGTTAATTCTAAAGCAAATCCAGAAATTGACGAAAATGTTTTTTTATCAGCATATTTATCAAGGCCAGCCTTATTCATGAATCCCCAAACAATAGCAGATCCTATCATACCACGAGTAATATTTGGTATCATATCTAAAGCCGGTATAATTCTAGAAGCCAACTCTACACTTTTAAATCCTACAAATAATGAAACCATTAAGAAACAAAATTGTAAAGAAAGATTACTAACACTAACAGAAGGGACTTTTTCAATTCCAATACTACCTTGTTGATCTGTTGGTAATACCCCTCCAGTAATTGGTTTTGCCTCTGCACCTTTATATGATTCCAAATATCGAGCATTTCCTTTACGTATATAGTAGTTTACAAATACCATACCAACTACCATTGCAATTATTAACCCAATTGTAGAAAGAATCATTCCTATCCCAAGATTATCTGGTACTCCAAGTTCTTTAAAAACTTCTCCAGCTCCTGCTGCAACCCCATGTCCGCCATAAAATGCAAATACACCCATAGTACCCCAACCTTTTGGCAAACCAGTCCACACTTTAGATAGCAATACACCCAGACCTGTTCCAACGGCAAGTTGAACTCCGTATGTCAGTAGATTTAATACTGTGAAGTCCATATAACCTTTAATTCTTGACTTGTTCATTGATATTCCAAATATTAAAGAAGCCATGATTACATTAATTAAAACACTGGATATCTGTCCAAAACTATCTGGAATTTGAACTATCCCTAAAACTTGTTGTCCAAGTATTAATCCTATAACCCCACCTATAACAGATGAAGGTATGTATAATTTCTGTAATGGTTTAACAATCTCTCTTGTTATAAAACCAAGTAAAAGAAAAATAGCTAATAAAATAATATCATCTTGAAGATCAATTAAATTCATGAATAATCCTCCTTAACTTAGTGGGTAGTCTGTAGCCAATAATTTTATATTATTCTCTAAGATATTTTCTTTCTAATTCAATATATTCCTCCTTACCTATAAATTTTAAGAATTCATTAAAAGGCATCATATTATCTACAAAGCCCCAATCAGTTCCTGTTTCGTATAATTTTTTCATATTCATCATCATTCCATAAAGTGATGATAATAATGGTGCTGTTGGATAAGTAACTATTTTATATCCTATTTCCCCTGCATCATATGCAGTCATACCTTTAGTTATCTCACTGCAATCGAAACTAATATGTAGCTTGGCATCTACTCTCTTTGGTAATTCTTCTAATTCCCATCTTGTTTTTGGATCAATTTTTATCATATCAGCACCAGCTTCCATATATGCCTTAGCTCTTTCTACTGCATCTGCAAATGGAGCATCAGATCTTGCAATTATTAAAAAGTCAGGATCTTCCCTTGCATCAACAGCAGCTCTAATCTTTCCGCACATTTCTTCTGTACTTATAACCTTTGTCTCTTTTACATGTGGGCAGTTTGGTGGCATTTGTTGGTCTTCAATAAATACACCCGCTATTCCCGCTTTTTCAAAACAACGTATAGTTCTTATAGTATTGATTGCATTTCCATATCCTGCTTCAGCATCAGCTATAATAGGAAGTTCTACAGCGTCTACCATTTTACCCAACGCTTCAACCATCTCATTAAAAGCTAGTTGACCATTATCAGGAGTTCCTAACATAGCTGCGTGCATACTGAAACCTGAAGTTCCTAAAACTTGGAATCCTGCGGCTCTGGCTACTTTAGCAGAAATAGCATCATAAACTAGAGGTGAAATAATAACACCTTCTTTTGACAATTGTTCTCTCAGTATTGTTGCTTGTGTTCTTTTTTTCATATTTACCAGTCCTTTCCACTATTAAATATTGATTTAATAATTAAATAGTAAAGTAAATTAATATAATGCACATTCAGTTTTATCACTTAAAAACTTAACATTTGTCTCAATCCTATTTGGAATACGATTAAAAATATATTCACCTTTCCGAACCGAACCCAGTACAGATGCTCGTTCACAAATTGCTTCGAATTCATCCGTGGCATCTATTACGATAAAATTAGCCTCTCTACCTTCAATTATTCCATATTGATTCTCTACACATAGTGTTTTAGCACCATTAATGGTAATCAAATCAAAAGCATTCAAAATCTGTTTAAGACTGGTCAAATGACAGGCATGAATACCTGCATCAAGAATATTCATAGGATTTCCTGAACCAAGTGGGTACCAAGGATCTGAAATTGAATCCTGAGCAAAGGATACGTTCATACCTTCATCTAATAATTCAGAAACCCTTGTAAGCCCTCTACGTTTTGGATAACTATCTCCTCTACCTTGCAAATGCAAATTTTCTGTAGGACATGAAACAAAGTTAATTTTTGAAAGCTTTAGAAGTTTAAATAATCTAGTTGTATAAGCGTTATTATAGGAACCCATTGCACAGGTATGACTAGCATTTGTCCTAAATCCTATTCCGTTTTTATAAGCTTCATCTGCTAATACTTCAATAAATCTAGATTGCTCGTCATCCGTTTCATCGCAATGCAGATCTATCAACTTATCATATTTTAATGCTAATTCCACAGCCTTATACACAGACTGATTCCCTAACTCACGGGTATGCTCAAAATGTGGAATCCCCCCTACCACATCTGCCCCCATTTTTAATGCCTCTTCAACAAGCTTGTCACCACCTTGATAAGCGTACATCCCTTCCTGTGGAAAAGCCACGATTTGCATAGTAACCAGATTCTTCACTTCCTCACGCAGTTCAAGCAATGCCTTAAGTGCGGTTAAGTCCGTATCAGTAACATCCACATGAGTTCTAATAAACTGGACTCCATTTAGAATTTGTTTTTTTACTGCAATACGTGCACGCCCTATAATATCCTCTTTCGTTCTCTTTAACTTTGTTTCAGACCAACGTTGAATTCCTTCGAATAACGTGCCGCTTTTATTTTCTGCCTCGGGATCTCTAGCGGTGTATACATAATCCAGATGAATATGAGGTTCCACATAAGGTGGCAATATCAGTCTCCCTTCTAAGTTAACTATATTGATATTGTCAACCCTACTTATAAGGTTGGGACCGATTTCCTTAAAAACGCCATCTTCTACCAAAATATCCACAAGATCTGTATTCCCTCTAAGTCTGGCGCATGTAAATAATGTCGATTTCATTATGCATTCCTCACTCTTTTTTTGTTAGATTGACGAATTCTCGTCTATTAATATAATAGCACCTATAGAAGACGTATTCCTCATACTATAAGTACAAAAAAACTTCGAATGTCTTATACTTTTTGGATACTTTTTTCAATTATTAAACTGAAAACTTATGGATTCCCAATCAGGTTTGATATATACTATTATATATAGAAAATAGATTATACAGGGGGGCGTTATATGTCTACTTGCTGTGCAGATTTACTAGAACTAAAATCTTTTCAAGAGATTTCTTTAATAGCAGGAAAAAATGGGCTTTACAGACAGATTACTTGGCCATTTATTTGTATAACACAAACTATTTCTCAATGGATACATGGAGGCGAATTACTATTTGTAACAGGGGCTGGCATTAAATCGGATGAGACAAGCCTGTTGCAATTAGTACAAGAATCCATTGAGAAAGGTATTAGTGCTATTGTAATTCTTAAAGGAGATAATTATATTCCTACCATCCCAGACTCCTTGATCGATCTTGCTAACCGGTCATTGTTTCCATTGTTTGAGATGCCCTGGACTCTTAAACTAATTGATGTCATCCAAGAAGTTTCACAAATAATCATAAACAATCACTATCAGTCAAAAAAACATATGTTATTTTTAGAACAATTACTATTTTCAGACCTGCAAACACGAGATTTTGAGGAATTAGCATTACATAGAAACATTATACCTCGTCCATTTAGATTTATTGCACTAATTGGTATAAATTCTATTAGCGAGGATTTAGAATTAATTAAAAGTGAAGTAGCCCAATCATTAAAGTATTATACAACAGAGATATCATGCGATGTAATCTGTATGGGGCACAATAATACTGTAATCTGTCTAGCTCTAGCTGATTCAAAAAATTGTATATCCAATCTTGATGATTCAATTATTAAAACATTTAATAAACTAGAAAAACGATATCCTCATATTGGACTTCAACTCGGCATTGGGATGACTTGCCATGAAGGTGATAGTATTCAGCAAAGTTATTCTGAGGCAAAGAGGGTCCTCACACTAATGAACAGAACCCTATTGCCGAGTAATATTTTTCATTATTGCGACCTTGGCATCTTCCGTCTACTATTTGAAATTAATAATACAGACAAAATAAAGGATTATTGTATGAAGAATATTGGAGAACTCGTGGAAGCTGATCGAAAAGATAATTCTGAGTTACTGAAAACTTTACACCACTACCTTAATAATAATTGTAATCTGTTAAAAACATCTGAATCATTATTTATTCATAGGAATACACTGATTTATCGTCTAAATTTAATTCGGAATAAACTTTATAAGAATATTGATGATTCTCTTGTACGGCATGAATTGTTCCTTAGTATAATTGCAGCTAAATTTTTGGGGTTAATTTGATAATCGGTAAAGGTCAAATCCTTCGCTCCACGTCAAATACAGCGCCGCTTACTTGCGGCGCTTGTAACACTCAACCGGAAGGTCTTTTGACCACGGCATGAGTGGTTCCAAATCTATTTCATCTATGCTTCCATCGGCACGAACAACCTGCGTCAGTTCTGTCAGCAAATGCTTCATGTAGTAGTAAACATTCAGACCATTTGCACGGGCAGTCTCCGTAACACTGTAAATGGCTGCGCTGGCATTGGCTCCTCGTGTTGTATTGATAGTCATCCAGTTCTTACGACCAATCGTGAAAGTTCTCAGTGCGCGTTCACTGGCCAGGTTATCAATTGGCACTTCTCCATCTGACAGGAACACCTTCAGGTATTCTTCCTGATTCAGGCAATCGTTGATGCCTTTGGCGGTTTCGCTCTTTGGAAGCACCGACCGGTCTGCCTGTATCTTTCGGAGCCAAGAAAAGAATTCTTCAACCAGAGGCTTGATGGAAGCCTGCCGCTCTTTTAAGCGTTCTTCTGGAGTCAGCTCCTTCAAAGCTCCTTCCAGATCATAAATAGCGCCGATTCTTACAAGTGCTTTATACGCAACAGATGACTCGACTGCTTTCGGATTGCTTTTTCCAATCGCCTTAATCGCATTTGCAAAGTGACGTCTTGCGTGAGCCATGCAGTTCGCATTTTTTACACCGGTCAGATCCCGTTCCAGCTTATGATACTGTTCCAGACCATCTGTCATAAGAACACCGTCAAAGTCCTTATAGTACGCTTTCGGATGATCGCTGTGCCGCGTCTTCTGGTATTCATACACAATGATTGGCGACACCGGACTTAACTCTCCGGTGATGTGAACCCACATATAGCTTTGACTACCTGCAGGTCTGCCATCATGAATTACATCCACAGGTGTTTCATCGCTTTGATTTACGTGTGCTTCCAACTGACGCTTTCTCATGAAATCACACACTGGCAATAAATAGCGTTCAGCCGTCCACACTGTCCAGTTCGACATCGTCTGTTTGGACAGATTCAGGCCGTTTGCCTGGAAGTCTCTGGAAATCCGGTCAAGCGGATTGCTGTTTACATACTTGGCATTGATGATTGCGGCTTCAAGAGAAGGAGTAGCAATACTTCCCCTGAACATCGTTTCTGGATGATCGCCACGAAGAAATTCATCCTGATGCGCTCCATCTGTTCCAACATACACTTTTATGATGTGTTTTTCCGCAGTCCATTTGGCCGGTTCGAAACGAAGCTGCCAGAAAATCTCATCCGGCATACTTTTCCAGTTCCCTTCACCGAAAGTTTCATTCAGTTCCTGTTCCGGTATATCATGCGGGATTACTTCCTGTGGAAAATCCTTCAGATCTTCTTCACGCTGACCTTTTTTCTTAGGCTTTCGCGGCATTTTTCTGGATGAGTCAATAACCTCTTCCACAGTTGGCTTTTTGACTTTTTCATCGTAGTTAGCTTCAGCCTCATTAAAAAAAGAAAGCTGTCCGGCGATATCATCCAGTTTTTCCGTATGACGGCTAAAACGTTGCTGATTTGCCAGCCGGACCTGCTCTACGAGGTTTTTATAGTTCTGTTCCAACCGGTCAAGCCGGTCCTGCATCTGGTAGATGACATCGTTCTTGGTTTCATGATCCATCTTGTTCAGTTCATCTGGAGTGAATTTTTTACACATGATATCCGCCTTCTTTATAGAAGAAGTATAACAGAAATCCGTGGTAAATGCCAATCAGTACTCCGGCAGGGTTCGTCATTTTTCTCGGTCACGTAAGTTGCCAGAATCCTTATATCTGCCTTTGGAAATATAGGGTTTTCAAGGTGCAATTGCATCGTTCCTGCCTGATAGCAGGCGAACGAATTGTTCTGATTCGGTCATCCATTGTAAACGACAGCTGTTTTTTTCAGCACTAAAACAGAAAATATATTTTCTCTGTTTTGTACAAATGTTTCAATAGATATTTTTCGGATCGACATCTTTGATTTTGGGATCCAGGGGATTTAAACCCATCATAAGATACTTGTACTGTTCTTCGGTAAGGTCCGCTGCTTCCTGTGTATTCCTTGGCCAGGATAATCGTCCTGCCTCAAAGCGTTTGTACACAAGTAAAAATCCGGTACCCATCCACAAGAGTCCCTTGCACCGATCGGAACGCTTTCCGCAAAACAAAAAGAGCGTTCCCTTTTCGAAGGGATTTTGCCCATACTTATCGCCGATGATCGTTGCCAGTCCATCAATGCCTTTTCTCAGATCAACCGTGCCACAGGCAAGAACAACACGGCGAATACCAGCAGCATCTTCAAGCATGGGACACCTCCCGAATAATCCGGGTCAGAAGAGCATCCGAGATTTCATTGGAAATATCAATCTGTAGCGTTGCTGTCCTTATTGTTGCAACAGGTTTGTCAGAAACCATGTATGTATTTGTTTCCTTAGAAGTGCGGCATGGAATTTCAACAAAAGTCAGTTCTGTTTTCTCTGCCACAGCAGGAACGGAAGCGTTTCCCTTCATTTCTTCATACGCCTGTTTCCGGAACCGTCGCTGCCAGTGATAATAGCTTTGTTCGCAGATGCCATTCTCATCCATCCAGCTTTTGGCTGACTGGCCTGCTGGTCTCTGCCCACAGGCCTGAATGATCTTTTTCCAGTACTCTGCACGGACTTCATGAGTGCACTGATCCATAGTCTTTAGTCCTCCCTTGAAAAAATCTATTGTTTTTCTCAAGTATGCACTAAAAATGGATTTAGTGAAAGGCGAGTGGTTTGACCTTTACGGTCAAAAAATGACCGCCATAAAAAATTATAAAAATTTACACACTTTACTTGACAAACTCTCCCATTCTGACAATCATTGATTATTTTCTAATAACTGCCGTTGTAATGTCTGCAAATCAACAGTTGGCCTATTCTCCGTTTTTTTGTTTTTTACGTTCTTCCCTTTTTTCTTTTCCACGTTCAAGACATGCCATTGTTAATGCCGTAACCTGTGATAATTCCATATCCAGACTTTGATTTTTCATCACAATACTAAATGCACGTTCAATCGTAATCTCTCTGTAACCAAGTTTCATAGCACGGATATCTGCTACCACATTCGTTCTCATCATAACAAATTTTCTATATGCTGGATCGGCCATGACTTCATCATAGCGCTTCTCCATCTGTGCCTGGTCAGTCATTTCTGCCGCAGTATTTAAGCGCGAAATCTCTGATGCAATCAGGCGCTGATTATCATCTCTTACAGGGTTATCCTCCAACGCTCTGGCCTGTCTGAGAATTTCATAATAAGTTTCCGCTTTTTTGGCAATATACTGCACCGTTACCTCCGGAGCTGACTTTCTTCTCCATTCTTTCTTTTCCTTTTCACCGCTATCCGGTGAAGGAAGATTCTTAATTCTGTCCTTCTGAATAAGCTTATAGATTTCAATCAGATCACTTATCACTCCATGCGAAGCAACGTATAATGCATGTATCAGCTCATCTGTATAATCAATTGGTTCTCCCCACTGAAATACCGTCAGCAGATTAATGATTCTACAAAATTTAGTTTCATCATAGCAATATTTACTTGCAATAATGCTGACACCCATTCTTCTTGCCGTCCGAGCTTTAAAAAACAGCTGCTTGTAGGCATCCATGGTTCCAATGACTGAGATTGCTACCCCGGTCTCATTTGTAAGGGTCATAATGGCCTCCAGAGAGCTCTCTTTCGTCGATTTGATATCCATTAGTTCAATCTCATCTAAGATAATACAACCAATAGAGAAACGCATTACAAGCTGTTTTAAAAGGTCATACTTATCCGCCAAACCACCTTTGCGAAATTCCAGTTTATAAATTGGATTAAAATTTCCAAGCGCCTTGTCAATCGCTTCTCCGATATTCTCATACAGTTTCGAAAAATTGCTGTTTGCTGTACACTGGACCAACAAATATACAATCTGATATGTTCTTTGCCATGTTTCTCGCTGATGAACAATCGTCTGAGGATAATGAGCCAACATCATATTTACACCAGTTGATTTTCCACAACCACCACTTCCGAGAAGTGTAAAACCACCAACCGGATCACTCATATGTTTTACTTCCAGACGATTATGGGTAACAACCTCTTCATCTTCTACATGTAGCTTTACGTTAATCCGTTTATCTTCAATAGTTTTTCGCTTTGCATAGGAACGAACCAACGCCCTATGAAACTGTTTTTCCACAGTTGCATGAAAAGGCAGATTTACGCGAAACTCATCCAGTCCAATATCGATATTATCATCACGATCATGCTCGTCCATTTCTAAAAGCTGCTCCACTGTCGGCACACGGATCGGCTGATTATAATTCTGAGCAATTTCTTTTATACTCCAAGGCTTCGGCAACGCCTCGATATACGGATTTCCCGGAGCATTTTCGGAATGAATATAAATAGCATCCACAATGGTTTCCTGATCAAGGTCATACCGTGCATCATACTGATTCTCACCAGGTCTTAAGTCTTCCACATACGGATATGTAAATCCCATATTTTACTCTCCTCTACTTAATCGTCATAATAATCTTCGTCAAGAGTTACCTGCATCATTTTTCTTTTCAGATCTTCCATTGTGTCACCATCTTCTCGACTGATCTGCACAGTTGAATGATTTTTTTCTTTTGTATGGTCTTCTTCTAACGTATGTTGAGAACTCTGTTTTAATATAGGTTCCGTAATCTGATAAGCAGAAATCTCCGTTTTGGGTACAACATCAAATCTCTCTGCTATACTGTTATCACCTGAAATAATCTCTTTTTCTTCTTTACGTGATTCCCGCAACTCCTTGATTTCATTCTTGCCAGTATGTCTTTTAGCTGCGTTGTCTATAATTTGTCTGTTCTGGCGCCGTTTATTTATTCTCACTTGTAAATTCAATTCCGCTTCTTCCAGTTCCTGCGATTTACTAAGCTTTTCTAACTCATCAAACCGCTTTTCTGACATACCAAAATATCCAGCATAGCGAAAATCTTGCGGCAATGACGCTACCATCATTTTGCCGTCTCGCAAATAGTATAAATGTCCCATGTCTCTTGGATCATACCGACACTCGAATTTTGTTTTAGAAGTTCCCTGACGAAACATCTGTTTCTGCAATTCTATATCTGCACTGTTAAAATATGGCATATTTTTGAATGTAATACCGTAGCGAGATATTTTGGCTCCCTTTGCTGGCAGGCAAAGTTTATATAACACTTCTTCCTGGTTATAAAACTTTTCTGGCGGAAACATGGTATCGCAACCGTATTTCCATAAGTTCATGGGACTTGCAATAAGCCGTTTTTGCTTCATATCAGCCGATTTAGGGTATGTTTTGATTACATGGCTATTATGTTCTATGACATGATTTAAAACCAGCGTAAACGCCTCTCCGTACGTCAGACAGGCCTCTTCATGATGCTTAGAGTTGTATGTTTTACGAATCAACCCTTTATGTTCCAAAAGATCATCCAAATCTTTCTTAATAATTCCGAAAAAGCTTTCAACAAGCGGTTTTAAAGAGCCAGATGCCGGAGACACATGTTCCAGACGAATTCCCAACTCTCCCGCCATTCTGGCAATGGGTTTGGAAACAAAGTCAGAACCATTATCAAACTTGCATACCCTTGGTTTATACCCAGTTGGCCATATATCATCCATAGTTATACCATGATCAAATTCAAACATTGTCCCGGTATATTTTTTGATTAACTGTTCCTTGTTTTCTATCAAATTCAGAAAACAATTTGTTAAACCAACGATAGAGTTGTTATCCATGGCCAATGACACACCCAGAATAATCTCACTCATCACATCAATCATGACATAAAGAATGGGGCGGCCTACAGGCACCTGATCGTATTCATCTGAAATTAGTGCTATATCCATTTCCTGAGCATCGCATTCTACAAAATGTCCCGGTCCACGAACACCTTCCATAACGGTTCCGGTAAATACCCGATTGTTGTTGCGCACCACAGCTGCCGTCTTTTTTGCTTCTTTTCGTTGCTGTTCTGTTGAATGCTGTTCTATGTAGTAAAAAAACTGTCTACTGGATGGTCGCTGCTCTGGAGGTAATAAAATTAATTTTTGCTCAACAACACCTTCTGCATTTAATTGGTTCACAACCATCGAATATTCATGCTCGATTAAATCAAGATACGCTGCATTTTTTGTTTTGACTTCGCTGTTCAAATATTTACGAAGGTACTTTTTAAACTTTTTCTCGTCTTCTTCGGTAATTCGGATTGCCGTTTTCCCATTCTGATTTTTCCGCCCTACAGATATCACATTCGCATTACTGTCATGCTTGATGAACTTTCGCTGATCGATCAGAGAACTTTCTCGCATACCACTCTGCAAATATCTAATAAAAATTTTCCAAAAGTACTGTCGGGATATTTTATAATCAGAGATATATTTGTCTATTATAGGTTTAGATTTTTTAGATACTAAATCATATATGTGATACTTATATTCCGAATAAACATCCTCACACATGTTTCTATACTGTAAAAATTTTTTAGATTCAGAAGCGCTAAGCATATTTTGATCCACAAGATAAATTTGTTCTTCCAAAAGCAAATACTCTTCTTTTTTCATTGCATTCAATAATTCGGATACGCTAAAATACAAAATTTCCAATTTTGTAATGCCGCATTTACAGGCATAAACATTTCCGTCGAATATCGCCAACAATCTTATAATCTGATTTGTCTTGGCATGCTGTAATGCCATTCCTTCTTTAATTGATACATTCTCCATAAAATCGATCCTTTAAATCTATGTTAATGGGTATCTATCTACATATTAACATATCTTTCGATACAATTCCAGGCCTGGGCATTAATTTATCAACTGTATCATTGTATTTTTCAAAAAATGGAGCCTGACTTTCGTCAAGCTCCATTTTACGCCATCACTCATGGATTGTTTCAAATATATCAACTGTATTATTGTACATATTTTTTGTTGCTTTAATCAATATATCAACTGTATCATTGTTTTATCAACTGAATCATTGTACATTTACACAAGAATATTTGCAGTTTTACAGGTGCAGCACCCGATCCCGGATTTCCTGGGTCCGCCCCTGGTTCCAGAACTGGGTTCCGATGTATCCGCAGGTTCTTCTGGCTACAGACATCTTGTCCTGATCCCGGTTTCCGCAGTTGGGACACTCCCAAACCAGCTTGCCGGACTCGTCCTCCACAATCTTAATCTCTCCGTCATAACCGCAGCACTCGCAGTAATCGCTCTTGGTGTTCAGCTCTGCATACATAATATTGTCATAGATAAACTTCATAACCGTCAGAACAGCCGGAATGTTGTTCTGCATATTGGGCACTTCTACGTAGCTGATAGCGCCGCCCGGTGACAGCTTCTGGAAATCAGACTCAAATTTCAGCTTCTCAAAGGCGTCGATCTCCTCAGCCACATGTACATGATAGCTGTTGGTAATGTAGTTTTTATCCGTTACTCCCGGAATAATGCCGAACCGCTTCTGCAGGGATTTGGCAAACTTGTAGGTAGTGGACTCCATGGGAGTTCCGTATACAGAATAGCTGATATTTTCTGCTGCCTTCCACTCTGCGCACTTGTCATTTAACTTCTGCATTACCTGCAGAGCAAAGGGCTTGCCCTCCGGAGAGGTATGGGACTTTCCGGTCATCCGGACGCACATCTCATAAAGACCTGCATAGCCCAGAGAAATGGTGGAATAACCGTTAAACAGCAGGCGGTCAATGGTTTCGCCCTTTTTCAGTCTGGCCAGGGCGCCGTTCTGCCACAGAATCGGTGCCACATCAGAGATGGTGCCCAGAAGACGCTCGTGGCGGCAGCGAAGCGCTCTGTGACAAAGCTCCAGACGATCCTCCAGAATCTCCCAGAACCGATCCATATCGCCCTCGGAAGAGCATGCCACATCTACCAGGTTAATGGTCACAACACCCTGATTGAAACGGCCGTAGAACTTGTGGCTTCCATCAGGATTGCGCTGGGAATCCTCCACAGTCAGGAAGGAACGGCATCCCATACAGGTATATACATTGCCTCTCTTTAACTGGCGCATGATCTTGGCGGAAATATAATCCGGAACCATTCTCTTAGCTGTACATTTGGCTGCCAGCTCTGTCAAATGCCAGTATTTGGAATCCTCGGTAATATTGTCCTCATCCAGCACATAAATCAGCTTCGGGAAGGCCGGTGTAATCCATACGCCCTTTTCGTTTTTCACGCCCTGCATTCTCTGAATCAGAACCTCTTCAATAATCATGGCAAGGTCGTCTCTTGTCTGACCCTCCGGAACCTCGTCCAGATACATAAATACGGTTACAAAGGGCGCCTGTCCGTTACAGGTCATCAGGGTAATCAGCTGGTACTGAATGGTCTGAATTCCGCTTTTTACCTCTTCCCGCAGACGGCGCTCTACTACTTTATTGATAATAGCCTCGTCCATGGATTCTCCGCATTCCTGGCGCTCTGCAATCACACTTCTTTTCAGCTTCTGACGGCTGACATCTACAAAGGGAGCCAGATGGGACAGGGTAAAGGACTGACCGCCGTACTGGTTGCTGGCCACCTGCGCCACGATCTGTGTGGTTACGTTGCAGGCAGTAAAGAAGCTGTGGGGCTTTTCAATCATGGTTTCGCTGATTACTGTACCGTTCTGAAGCATATCCTCCAGATTGATCAGATCACAGTTGTGCTCCTTCTGAGCATAATAGTCTGTATCATGGAAATGGATAATTCCTGCCTCATGAGCCTGTACAATCTCCTCTGGCAGAAGTACCCGGCGGCTTAAATCCTTGCTGACCTCACCAGCCATATAGTCTCTCTGTGTGGAGTTGATCACTGGGTTTTTATTGGAATTCTCCTGCTTTACTTCTTCATTGATATGCTCGATCAGAGACAGGATTCCATTATCTGTGGTATTGGACTTACGGGTCAGCTCCCGTTTATAGCGGTAGCGCACATACTTCTGGGCAACCTCGTAACCGCGCATTTCCATAATGCCGGTTTCTACCATATCCTGAATATCCTCTACATTCACAGCATGGGTGGACTCTTCTACCTGCTGGGCAATATTGTCTGCAACCGCCCGGATCTGGTAATCATTCATCTGATGAATCCGCTCTACATTCTGGTTTGCCTTCCGGATCGCATTCTCAATTTTGGAAATATCAAAAGACACTTCCTTGCCGTTTCTCTTAATTACGTTGGTCTTTACTTCCATTTTCCTGCAGCTCCCTTACTCTCTATATTATACTTCCATGTCAGTCCCTGCCTCTGCCCGGACTGACCGGCGTCTTTCCTGTTTTCCCTATCTGTCTGAAAAAAAGGAGAGATGCACACTAGATATTGTTTTTTATTTCACCAGTTTTATCTATATCTGGTGTCCTGTAATATCATACTACAAAACCCTCTGGATTGGAAGAGGAATTTTAATAATATTTTGTACCAATTTGTAGCGCAGAAAACCGGAAAAAGAAGGCTGTTTTCAGACAAATAGTAACAGTTCAGCCTTGCATCTTCTTGCCCGCTTACAGCGGACAAGAAGATGCAAGGCTGAACTGTTACAACAAATGGCCGGCAGATTTTCTCTTGAATAATCCTCCTCAATACGGTATGATAAGATTGTGTGAATTTGATCAGAATTGGAGGTAGTTTTCCATTGAAACAAAAGATAAAGCAATTACTGTGCCTTTTGCTGGCCTGCCAGCTTTTTACCGGCACTGCCTGGGCCAGACCGGACTGGCCGGCTGATACAGGAATTCAGGCCGAGGCTGGAATCGTTATGGACGCCGATTCCGGAGCCATTCTCTTCGGACAGAATATCCATGTTCCATACCCGCCTGCCAGCATTACCAAAATTCTGACTGCTCTGATTGCTCTGGAACACGCGCAGCCGGATGAAATGGTTACTTTCACAGAAAACGCCTGCAACAGTGTAGAATCTGACAGCGGAAACAAACTGGGCGTTGTCCCCGGAGATACCCTTACTGTAGAGGACTGCCTCTACGGACTTCTTCTTGTTTCTGCCAATCAGGCAGCCAATGCCCTGGCTGAGCATGTAGCTGGTTCTATTCCGGCCTTTGTGGATATGATGAATGACAAGCTGGCCGAGCTGGGCTGTACGGAAAGCCATTTTGATAATCCTTCCGGATTGAACGGCGATACCCAGTATGTCACTGCCTACGATATGGCCCTGATTGCCCAGGCTGCCTACCAGAACGAAACCCTTCTGGAGATCAGTTCTGTAAAAAACCATAAGCTGGCTCCTACTATCAATTATCCCGGCGGTCTGACTGTCAATCAGGAACACCGCCTGTTAAAAGAAGGTGATGATTTTTATTATTCCCCGGCAAAGGCAGGAAAAACCGGTTATCTTCAGGCCGCTGGAAATACTCTGGTTACTTATGCAGAAAAAGACGGAAGAAAACTGATTTCCGTTGTCTTAAAGGGTCAGCCCCGGCAGTATTTCACAGACAGCACCGAGCTTCTTTCCTTTGGCTTCCGCAACTTTCAGAATGCCGTGATTGCAGATTATGAAAGCCGTTATGTAACCGGAGACGAAATCATCAACCTGGATCGCGGCTCCTTTCGGGCATCGGATTTGATGGTTGACCCGGAAAGCGTAATCACGCTTCCCCTTGGTTCCACCTTCAGCGACGCAGAGCTTTCCCTGGATCCTCTTCCTGAGAATCACCCGGATCGTGCTGTTGCGCTTTTTACCTACACCTACAATGATCGTGTAATTGGAACTGCCTATCTGATGGCAAAGGACGGCGTTCTGATAGGCGATGAAGAACCGGAAACTGTACCGGAAGAGACGGAGGTATCCGAGACCGAGGAGGCAACGCCATCCAATCTGTCTGGTTCCTCCAAAGGAGGGCTTACCCCTGCTGCCCTGGGAATCATCATGAAAGGGGTCGGAATCGTTCTCGTCCTTGGTTTGATTGCAGCTGCAGCTGCCTGGATTGTTTACCGGCGCAGAAAAGAAGCCGAGGCCCTGGCCCGCCGCCGGGAAGCCCGCAGAAAGCGTCTGATACAGTCCGGAGAGGAAGAAGAGTTTGAACGGCTGCTGGCCGAGTGGAAAGCCAGAGACGCCGCTTCCGTAAAGAACAAAAAGAAAAAATAACAACGTGCCTTATTTAAAGGTCTCAGAATCCGGGCATCAGGATTCTGAGACCTTGGTTTTTTCCCACAATATCTTTTCCAATGTATTGTTTCTAAACTGCCCTGGTGTCATTGCAAATTTCTTTAAAAAATTTCTAGTTAATGTTTTTTCATTTAAATACCCCACTTCCAAGGCAATTTCAAGAATACTTCGTTGAGTTTTTATAAGAAGCTGCCTAGCTCGGTTTACTCGGATATCATTCAAAAATTCTGTAAAGTTCATTTCTACAAAGTATAACAAAATCCTGTTCACCTCTTTTACAGAAATATGAAACTGATCTGCTATTATTTTTGCTGTCAACGGTTTCTCATAGTTTCTATAAATGCAAGAAACAATTTGATAATTCTCTTCACTTATTTTTATTCTGGAAAGTTCATTTACAATCCCGTATATTTTTCTATACTCACTTACCTTCAAACCTGTCCTGGCCATAAAAACACGACTAATATGAGCACTATCTACAAATCCAAGAATTTCCGCTAATTCTTCCAGATTCAAATCTGTATATGCAAGAAAATCCAACGTCCTCACCACTCTCATTTCATTAAGTAAATCAAAAAATGACAGTCCTGTCGTCTGTGTAATATAAGCACTGACCGTAGATTCACTCATATAAAATAAATTAGAAAGTTGCTTTAAAGTGATTTTCTCATTCAAATGGCCAAAAATATAAGAAAAAATATCACTCTTTACAATTTCTCTGTTTTCCCGCTCCGAAATTCTCTGTCTGTATTCTCCCCATCGAATAATTTCCAGTATCAATGCTACTATCTGATTAATGACATAGGGTGTAGCATCATTTCCTCTTTCTCGCAGCAGACATTCCATTCCCATCTCTTCTTGTATATTAAAAACTATATTTCGAAAATTCTGATTTTTTTCTTCAGGAACAGATAAAACCATGTTTTTTTTCAACAATCCGGTAAGACAAAATGATTCATTATCAATATTATATAAGGATTTAATTATATGATTAAAGTACTCATAATTATAAACAATAATATCATATCTTAAACTTTCATGTACTTGAATTACTTCTGTCATCTGCCAAGGAAGAATCGAAACAACATTTCCAGTGGAAAGCTCAAATTTCTGTTCTTGTATCTTAACAGTTGCTCTTCCACTTTCGATCAGCCAAATTCTGGCCTCCTGGTGTATTAAACATCGGGTTGGACAATCGATCATCTCTCTATTATAGCTGCATATTTGCTTTAGATTCTGAAGTGAACGAAACGCTTCCTGCATTTGTATTATTTTACTCATCTCGCCACATCCTCTCAATATTACTACCATTCTATATTACTACATATCAAATGTTTTCTGTATGATTCCGGTTTCAAGAAGAGTCTGTATCTTAAGTCCAAAAGATATATTAAAAATAATTTCACTATCGGAAAGACTTTTTCCTAATAACTGCGATATTTTATCCAAACGAGAATATAACGTGTTCTTATGAATAAACAAAGCCTGACAACTTGCCGAAGGTGAACATCTGTATGTAATATACGCTGTAAGTGTAGATAGAAGTTCCCCTCCATGTTGACTATCATATTCTGCAATAGGCTTTATATATTCTTCATATACCTGCATGAGCGGAGCGAAATCTAGTTTATTAGAGTTATCAAAAAAGAAACGCAGCACTCCAAGTTCACCATAATAACACGGAGACTTATCTCGAGAATGTCGTGATACTGCTAATGCTTTTAATGCCTGGAGATATCCTTGCCTTATTTTTTCTGTGTCTACTACATCACTAATTCCTATTCCCTGATACTGCTCTGCCAGGAATTCTCTATAAGTAGATACTGCAGCATAAAGCGCACCATTATCTTTTCCTGCTAATTCTTTGGGAATCAATGTGACAATATAATCCTTCCGTTCAAAAACAAAAAAATTAATTGTTCCAATTGATTTTACTAATTTATCATACATTGTATTAAAAAACTGACTCGTCATTAGATCATGAAACGGCGAATCCGATATCTCCTGCGGACTTCTACCCACAATTAAAACAAAATACTGATCATAAATGGGCTTTTGAATCAATCCATATTTTTCCATCAGCTTTCTGAAATCAGTACGATCCGATTCAATTAATTCATCTAATAAGAAATCATAATAACGATTAACCGTTCTGGCAATCTCATTTGATTTTATGATTTCAAACTTCAACAAAGCTAAAATCTGTCTCAGCTTAACTACCTGTTCCATAGAAAGCTTCTGCTCCTTCATATCCTGAGTCATATAAAGATATCCATATAAATAGGATTCATCAGATACAGGAAAAATTAAAATCTGAAGCCCCCTATCATCTAAACACTTCGGGTAATACCTATATCCCGCCAGCCTTTCTCCTCCCGGAGCTTTTGCCAGAGCCGGATGAAAAGAAGCTTTATCCAGTGAAAAATTTTCCAAAGCCTGATCCCAATCAAACCCTGTTTCTCCACATAAAGGAACAACTACCAGATACTCCTTCAACTGACTAGGCGAACGTTGAAAATCTGGAGTAGAAAAAGTTACTGGACAATGCAGCAGCTTTGACGCAATTTTTATAATGCTCTTTTCTTCCTCATGATTTTTTACAAGTTCCGAAGACAATATTTCCATTGTTTCCAGAGAGATCTGTGCAAGACTCTCTCTATCTCTAGAAAAAAGTTCATAGCATTCTTCAACTGCTTCAGACAGCAGTTTCTTCTCCCTGATTTGCAAAACAGGAAAATGAACCTCCTCCATTTCTCTCAATGCCATACTATTTTTATAGAATACAGCGCTACAGTCCCGCTCTTCTAGGTGGAGCCCCTCTACCTCCCTAAAAGAAATATCTTCGGGGAAAAAAATCAGCATATTATTTTTCAATTTACTGCCAAATTCCTTTCCCCTTTCAAAAATCCCAATATGCTTAATTTTCAGCGAATTATTTCTGAAACCTGAAGGAAATACCGGTTCCAATATTTGATGAGTAATAAAAGAGTTAAGAAGTAATTCCATGTATGCAAGCGCCTCCTTTAAACGTCAACTGGTTTTCGTCCATCCATGTTTACCATGATACCATAGATACTCTTCTTGGTGAAGCGCAATTGCAGGAATCCTCATCCTTTATTTTGCAATTATCAACCCATCATCTACACAATATGTCTTTTCTTTTATTTGCCTCATCGACATATGTGCACAGCACATTTTTTCATAGAGACTCCATTGCTCATCAACATTATCTGTTACGGAATTAAAATAGTCCCGTACTACGTCCCTAGCATAATCATGCGCTACATAATGGCCATCATCCTCTGTGGCCATTTTACGAACAGTTTCTACACCTTTACCTTGATCTGCAAATCCATAATGTTCCAAAAAAGCTGCTGCATCCTCTTCTTCCCAGATTTCATCCCATAATTTTCTGGAGGCCTCCAATTTTCCATAGCCGGATAACTCACAGTATTCATGCCACAATGGCATCAATTCAGTTAGTTTTTCATCAATTCCGGCATTTCTGAAAATTACCTCCTTTTCAAAATCAACTAGTTTATCCAGATTATTGTCAAAACTCATCATAATGGCATGACGTGCAGAACCTTCACTAAAAGAATTTGAAGATGAAAATTGGGAAACTATCGACATTTCCGGCCAACAAGTATCAATCATCGTCTGTAACCTTTTTTCAAAATACGTTAAATGTCCCGGTTCCATTTCATGTCCTACATATTCTACTACTTTGTCCACAGTCCATGGATATAACAAATTAAAATTACGTTCATATTCTAAATGATTATAATCGTATCCGAATAAAATAGACAGGAAAACCATATCCTTGCTAGGAAGTTCTCTCACTCTTATTCTTGGCATGCTATTTCCTGTCACATGCATTTTTTTTACAGAAATATCATGAAAAACCTGAGTAGATATTTTAATTACGTTTAAAAGTGTGTCCGGTGGAATAGCCAGACGCTTTCTGAAAGATGTTATTTTCTCCTGAACACTTCCTGTTCCTGGCAATGCCTGATTCAGCTTATCTAATATAGCATCAAATTTTTTATAATCAAAATTAGGAGCAACCAGACAGTATAGTCCATCCGTCATCTGATCAAACGCGACCTTCTCTCCCAGAAGCATTCTGCTTCGAAGATTAATATGACACATATGCTCATATAAATAATCTGCTCTTTGACATTCCTTTGGAGACACCGTTTTTTTTAACTCCTTTAATGTTTCCATATGAAGCGCAGATTCTGTCACAATATTTTCCAAGGTCATTCCATGTTTCGCATCCGCAATTTCATAATCAGGAATAATTTTATATTCCCGTGAATAGCGCATACTCGTTCTTCTCCAGAATGGCCCTTCTGTATACCACTGCAAATCCCACAAATCATATCTGGTTTTTGATAAAGTCATTTCAACCAAACGCTGTGCTAATGCATTTAATACTGCTTCCGACATGATAATCTCCTCTCCTGTTATTTTTCAAAATACTCTGCAATCTCACCACCATTCGTAAGCCAGACATCACCACTTTCCTTCACTTTATCCAGAAATTTTTCAAGCATAAAAATTCGTCCCTGCTCACCAATTGCCTGTGGATCTAGTTGAAGATTCAGAAGAGTCCCCCACCGCCTTGCACCCTCCAACTCATAAAACCAGTTTTCCAGTACATCATCCATTCGAGCCGATCGTGCCTGCCCCGGAGGAATCGGAGGATCAAATGTAAATGTAAAATAAGGAAGATCAAATAATTCCCAATGAATCGGAAGTTCCAGAATTCCTGTGTTTTTTTCTATATAAGGAATATCATCGTCGGAAAGAGAACTGGAATATCTATAACCCAAACTCTTTAACGCACGATATGTATCCAAATTCATTTCTCCCTCTGGCATTCTGAATCCTTTCACATCTACCTCTGTTAAATTTTTCAATTCTTTAGTTGCTCGTTCTAATACATTCCTTTGCTCATCCAGACTTAAATGTGCCATAATCTCATGCTGATCTCCATGACATCCGATTTCGTGTCCCTTCTGAAAAATCATTTTTACTGCATCCGGATATCGTCTCGCTACTTCTCCTGGAATAAAAAATGTAGCTTTTACATCATATTTTTCTAATGTTTCCAAAAGCTTTGGCAATCCATATCGAATACTAACTTGGCCAAGTCTAAAGATATCTCCTTCATTTACATCTACATCCGGATAATATATTTTCCCAAAAAATTCTGCATCTAAATTCACACTTATCATTACTGCACAGCTACATCCGGACGGCCATTTTATTTTTTCACTTAACATATGCATTGCCCTCCATTATCAATTTATAATGCTCTGCAATCTCACGGCAGGTTGTGCACCATATATCAGCATTCTCCGCAAGATATTTACAAAACTTTCTGAATACTTCTGCTCTTCCCGGTGTTCCTGCAATCTGAGGATGAAATGCACTGGAACCTGAATTTCCATAACAAATCATCCCTTCAACTTCCCGCACCCAGTTATAATAAGCATTATCATAAAGAGCAATTCTTGGCATTCCTACCAGTACTGCCGGATACGAATGAAAAACTGTCTGAACATAGTCATCCATCTGCTCATCACGACACGGAATATTTACTGCAGCTGTGGGTGTTCCCTCGATCTCATAGTAACCGCAAGCCTCTCCGCTAATCCCTGCACTAGAATAAATAAATCCACCTTCTCCATAAATCCAACGTTCGGTTTCTGGTAATAAATATCCTGTTGGTCTAAATCCTACAGCTCGGTACCCTGTATATTTCTCAAAAATGTCCTGACATCTCAAAATTCTTTCCTTTTGCTCTTCAAAGTTTTTTCCATACTCACCAGTATGATCTAATCCATGATGGCCAATTTCATGGCCTCTCTCTAATATTTTTTCCACTACATCGCTATGTCTCTCCACAATATCTGCTGGTATAAACCATGTAGTTTTCAAATTAAATTCATCTAATATGTCAAGTACATGCAAGGCACCTTTTTTTGTTCCATATCGTCCAATAGATGGTCCCTTTAAGTATGTATTCCCATTTGGAAGATTACGGGTTTTATTTAACCATATAGTGTCACCATCCATATCAAATCCCAATGAAAATGCAGTCTTTGCGCCATTTGGCCAAATCATATGATTCACTCCTCTCCGAAATTAAATAGGTGTACGCCGACCACCATTCGGTGCCAAAATCTGTCCTGTTACATACTCAGAAGAATCAGAAGAAAGATAGAGTACCATATCTGCAATATCTTCCGGGACTCCAATTCGTCCCCACGGAATATCTCGTAATTCATCTTCCACAAAAATATCAAATTCTGTTTCCTTTAGCATCGGCGTTTGCGTAGTCGGAACTGCAATAACATTCACATTAATCCTATCCATTGCCAATTCCTTTGCTATAGACTGAGTAAAACCAATTAACCCTGCTTTTGCAGATGCATAATGAGAGCAAAATTCACATCCAATAATTCCAGAACCAGAGCTGATATTAATAATCTTTCCGTGCTTCTGTTCTTTCATATATGGAATTACTTCACGACATACATAAAACGGAGCGGTCAAATCCACCTTGATCATCTGCTCCCACTGTTCATCTGTGATTTCCTCAAACGGTAAAGAAACACTTCCAATCCCTGCATTATTTACCAGAATATCCACTGTTCCAAATGCTTCTACTGTAACTTTTACCATTTCCTTTACCTGCAATGTATCAGCCACATCACAATGACAGTATTCAGCAATTCCTCCGTTTTCACGTATCTCTTTAACTACTTCCATTCCCCATTCATCATTTATATCGCAGACCATAACTCTAACTCCATAGTTCGCCAGCGCCCTTGCTGTAGCTCGTCCAATTCCCCGTCCACTTCCTGTTACAATTGCCGCTCTTCCTGTGATTTTCAAATAATCTCGTTCCATTTTTAATCCTCCTACATCCACGCTCCACCATTAGGGCAAAGCACCTGACCTGTGATATATTCTGCAGCTTCTGATACCAAAAAGACAATTGCAGAAGCCTGATCCTTTGGAGTTCCAACACGATACCATGGAAGCCCTTTTGTTTCATCCTCCCAAGAACGTCCTGGCAAATGTGCCATGCGAGTATCTGTTAATCCTGTCCCCAGTACATTCACATTAATTCTGTGCTTCGCCAGCTCCTGTGAAAGTTCCTTCGCTAATCCAATCATTCCCGCTTTAGATGCTGCATAATGTGGATCGGAAAAATCATAGCCTAGCGCTGCTCCAGAGCTTACCATGCAGATCTTGCCATGCTGTTTTTCTACCATATAAGGAAGCACTTCATTCGTAAACATATAGGCGCCTGTCAGATTAATACGAATCAATCGATCCCATTCCTCATAAGTCATCTTATCAAATGTCTTTCCGCCGCCAAATCCGGCTGCATTATTTACCAGAATATCCACTGTTCCAAATGCCTCTACCGTTTTCCGAATAGTTTCCTTAATTTCTTCCAGCTTAGTTACGTCACATCTATTAGAAACAGCTTTTCCCCCTCGCCCCAAAATTTCTTCTTCTACCTTTTTTGCACTGTCTGTCTCTATATCACAAACCATAACATTTGCACCTAAATCTGCTAGCATAATTGCTGTAGCACGTCCAATTCCATTTCCACTTCCTGTTACAATTGCTGTTTGTCCCTCCAATCCAAAATAATCAAACATTGCCCTTTCTACTTTTTCTGTCATTAAATATCCCTCCTGACATTTTTTGATTTCCCAAGATATGCTGCAATAATACTTTCATCTGCTGCCAATTCTTTACCCGTTCCTCTTTTTACAATCCTTCCTTGCTCTAAAACACATGCCTGATGAGCAATTGCAAGCGCCTTTCTTGCATTCTGCTCAACTAATAACACTGAAATTCCTTCTTTGTTTATATTTTTTATGATTTCCATAATATCGTTAACAATCAACGGAGCCAGACCTAATGAAGGCTCATCTAGTAATAAAACCTTCGGATTCGACATCAATCCTCTGGCAATAGCAAGCATCTGCTGCTCACCACCAGACATTGTCCCTGCTCTCTGTTTTTTTCGTTCTCCCAGTCTTGGAAACATTTCATAAGAACGCTTTAAAAACTCATCTCTCTTTTTGTTTGTATATCCTCCTAGTAAAAGATTTTCTTCTACTGTCAGGTTCGGAAAAATCCATCTGCCTTCAGGAACAAGACTAATTCCTTTTTCTACCACCTGGTATGGTGTCGCATCTAAAGCTGCTCCATCCATATAGACATTTCCATTTTGCGGTTTCAAAAGTCCTGCAATACATTTCATTAACGAAGATTTTCCGGCTCCGTTTGCTCCTACGATAGCCATAATTTCACCTTGTCCCAGTTCAAAACTCACATCATGAATTGCCTGTATTTTCCCATAAGAAAAGCTTAAATTTTCTACTTTCATCATTCATCCACCCCCAAATATGCAGAAATAACTTCCGGATTATTTTGAATTTCCCAAGGCTTTCCTGCTGCAAGAAGGGTTCCAAAGTTTAATACTGAAATCTTGTCACAGATTGACATAATTACATCCATGTGATGATCAATAATAACAACTGTAATCTCTTTTGTATCACGAATTGTACGAATAAATTCAGATAACTGTGCTGATTCTTCCTCATTCATTCCTGCTGCTGGCTCATCTAAAAGAATTATCTGAGGTCTCACAGCTAATGCACGGGCAATTTCCAAACGACGCTGCATACCATATGGGAGATTATTTGCTCTCTGATCTCTCATTTCATAAAGACCTACTTCTTTTAAAAGGGTATTACAATATTTTTGCATTTCCTCTTCCTGTTTTCTACACTTCCTAGTCCGAAGGATTCCATCCATAAGACTATATGAAATATTTTTTTGACAGGCTGTTAAAAGATTCTCATATACGCTTAAATCTCCAAATAAACGAATATTCTGAAATGTTCTGGCAATTCCTTTCTGTGCAATAATATGTGTAGGCAGTCCATTTATTTTTTGATCCAAAAAACGAATTTCCCCTTCCGTACAATCATACACACCTGTCACCATATTAAACAGTGTCGTTTTTCCTGCACCATTTGGCCCTATAATTCCATAAATACTACCTTTGGGTACATCAATATTAATATCATTTGATGCAGTAATTCCTCCAAACCGCTTTACTACATGTTCAAATTTTAAAATAATTTCTTCTTTTCCCATCAATTACCTCTCCTTCTGTGGGAGGTTACTTTTCCACATACACTCTTTAATCCCTGCAAACTAAACTCTTTTGTTCCCATTAAACCAGATGGTTTAAATATAATGACAAGTACTACCAGAAGACCATAAAATACCATTCTCCATTCTTGAACAGAACCAAACCGAAGAATTTCCGGCAGTGGAACCAAAATCAAAGACGCAATAATTGTTCCTGTAAGACTTCCGCAGCCACCTAATATAACTGTCATTACAAGTTCATCGGATTTTACCATATTAAACATTGTGGGGTTTAAATAATGCATATAATGCGCTAATAATGCTCCGGATATTCCACACAAAGCACAGCTGATCCCCATTGCCAGCATTTTATAACTAGATACACTGGCTCCGATAGATGCCGTTGCCAGTTCCTCTTCTCTGACTGCAACACAATTTCTTCCCTGTTTTGAATGAAGAAAATTATGCAATCCCCATATAATAATAATTAGAAATACTGCTACCATGGGGAATGTTGTTCCCTTAGGAACATCTGTCAAACCTCTGGCGCCGCCTGTTACACTTGGTAAATTTTCTATAAGCAGCTTTGTTACTTCACCAATTCCTAATGTAGCAATAACAAAATAATCTCCTTTTAGTTTTAAAGTAGGATATCCGATTAATAATCCCACAGCCAACGCTGTAAACATCCCAAAAAATACACCCACTAAAACCGGAAGGTGAAAAATCTTTGTAACCAGGGCAGATGTATAGGCACCTATAGCCATAAAACCTGCATGTCCCATAGAAAAAAGTCCTGTAAAACCTGTTAAAATAGAAACTCCCAGTATGGCAATCATATAAATTCCCGTCAATGTTGCAACTCCAAGCCAATAATTCATATCTTCACCTCCCTAAGCTTTATCTTCCGCTTCTTTCCCCATTAATCCAGACGGACGAACAAATAGGACAATCACCAGAAGTAAATATGCAAATATATCTCTCATAGAAGAAGAAACATAACTAGCAATCATTGTTTCCCCCACTCCCAGTAAAATAGCTCCTAATACAGCTCCCGGAATACTTCCAAGTCCACCAAATACAGAGCTTATAAACGCTTTATTCGTCATCGCTGTTCCAAGTGTAGGAAATGCTGTGTATTTTGCACCTAACAAGGCTCCAGCTAAGCCTGCTAAGGAACCTGCAATCATGAATACAATTAAAATAAGTTTCTGTACATTTACTCCCATCAACGAGGTTGCTTCCAAATCAAAAGACGCTCCTCGAATAGCAAGACCTGCACGGGATTTTCTAATAAATAATTCTACTGCAATCAGAGCTATCATACTGACAACGAAAATAATTAAATCAATTTGTCCCACACTTGCTCCCAAAATATTGATACTTTCATTAGAAAAGTTTATCGGATAAACTCGAAAACGGCTGGAAAAACAAATAATAATTAAATTCTCGCACATAGTAGAAATTCCCAAACCAGTAATCAAAAGATAAATTCGACGGGCTTTTTTCTGAAGCAATGGTCGATAGCCTAATAGTTCTATCAGCATGGCCAGACCGCCTGCAACCAACACGGCAATGGCAATTCCTAAATAGAGATTCTGCACCAAATTACTTAAAAAGAAAAATGCACAGAATGCTCCTATAGTTACTGTAATACTATGAGCAAAATTCGTAAAATTTAAGAGACTGTATATCAAAGAATATCCAACTGCCATCAATGCATAAATACTTCCTATGGATAAACCATTCACTAACTGTTGAAAAAACAAATTTCCTCCTCCTTTACTATTTAAAAGTCAAATGGCTGCCACATAGATAATGCTCTCCCTGTGGCAGCTTGGTATCATTTCAGGTGACTATTATTCAAATCGATACTCATCCAGTTTCACAAATTCCGTACCTTCAATTTTGAATATACTTGCTGTACGAACAGGGTTATGTGTTTCCGGATCAATAGAAATTACACTGGTCAGACAGGGAACATCTTTTGCATTTTCTAAATTCTCACGAATCTTTTCCGGAGTTGCTTCTCCGCCCTTTTCAATCGCGTATTTAATAAGTTCAAAGCAATCATATGCTAAATATGCATCTGTACCACCCTTATCCGGATCCATGTTCCATTTTTCTTGATAAGCGGTCTTAAATTCCTGCAGATTCGGATCATTTACATCCATTGCACACGGGAACACAGCACCCTGAACCTCCTCCTTCGCTACTTCAAATAGATCCTGCATCATCCATGCATCTACACCAAGAAATGGCTGTTCAATTCCTAAAGCTCTTGCTTGCTTTGCAATCAAGCCAACTTCTTTATAATTTGCAGGAACCATAAACGCATCGAATTCACCCATTTCCTTAATCTTAGAAAGCTGTGCTCTAAAATCAACATCGCCTGTTTTGTATGCTTCTGTAATCGTCACCTTTCCGCCTTTTGCTTCAAAAGCCTCCGTAAAATTTTGAGTAATTCCTAATGAATATTCACTACTAATCTCATAAAGAATAGCAACATTTTTATATCCCAATTTATCAAAGGCATATCCTCCCATAATATCACCTAACTGTGGATCAGAAAGGCAAACACGGAATGCATAAGGGCGTACCGATCCATCATCTTCTTTCTGCGTTACTTTATAATTCGTTCCAGTAGTTGTAATATGTGGAACTTTATACTCTTCACAGACCTCATCCAATGCAATAGCACCTGAAGAACTATCTGGGCCAATAAATGCAACAACACCATCAGCCTGTAATGCTTTTCTTGCCGCATTTGTAGTTTCTACTGCATCACCACGATTGTCATATATCTTTAATTCAATTTGTTTTCCAATAATTCCACCATTGGCATTCGTTTCCTCTACCAGCATCTTCAAAGTATTGGATTCTACCTCTCCCCACAGTGCTGATTCACCTGTTAATGGTCCAATATACCCCAACACAATTTTGTCATCTTTTACCTTACTTCCGCCACTGCATCCTGTCGCAGAAAAAGCTATTGTTGCTACCATTCCAATACTAATCAATTTTTTCCATCTTTTCATAATCTTTTTTCCTTTCTTTGAAATAGATACTTTTTTCACAAAAATAACAGACCACGACCATTTTTAACATTGTTTTTTGTGAATATTTACATATTTTTATTTTATCAAAAACACTATTTTTTTCAATTGTACGAAAACCCACTTTTCTTTTAGGATTTTGTACTTTTGTTCATACAAAATATTTCCTGATTTTTTACTATAAAAAAGGGCAAAGTTTCTCTCCTCTTTGCCCTTTTATCATCTTTTATTATTAAATATTATCCAGACAAACTATGTAATCATCCATAGATTTCTCTGGCTTCTGTAGTACATTCCGATCAGAAAAAAATCTTGTACCAACATCCTTCTTAAAAACCAAACCGGCATTATTTAATGATGTAATTACTGCCATTCTCCCTGGTAAACTATGTACAAACCCAAGACACGCTTGTACCTTAGGAAGCATACTTCCATTTCCAAACTGACCTTCTCTGATATACTGTTCTGCCTCTAACTCTGTCAGTTTTTTCAATTCTGTTTGATTGGGACTATTATAATTAATGCATACATAGTCCACTGCCGTAAGTATCAATAGAATATCCGCTTTTAAATCAATAGCCAGTCTTTCACATGCTCTGTCTTTATCGATTACTGCATCAATGCCCTGAAGTCCCTCTTCTCCTTCAATAACCGGAATGCCTCCTCCACCTACTGCAATCACTATCAATCCGCTTTGAATCATACGACGTATTGCAGAAAGCTCTATGATTCTCTGAGGTACCGGAGACGGTACTGCCCGACGATAACCTCGTCCAGAATCCTCTATAAAATAATACCCTTTTTCTTTTGATAATTTTTCTGCATCAGCTTTTGTATAAAAACGTCCAATCGGCTTTGTATAATCCTGAAATGCCTTATCATTTTTATCCACGAGAACCTGAGTAATAATACTTACTACGGTTTTGCTTATTTTTTTCTTCAATAATTCTTCATTTAATGCCTGCTGAAGGTGATAACCAATAAAGCCTTGAGACATTGCTCCGCACTCTGGAAATGGCATAGCTGGAATTTTATCATCTGATTCCGATGCATAATTCATAGCTGAATTTATCATTCCCACCTGTGGACCATTTCCATGCCCAATAATAACCTCATGTCCCTGTTCTACTAAAAGTGCTATGACCTCTGCAGCTTTTCGGACAGCAAGAATCTGTTCACCCGGACAATTTCCCAGAGCATTGCCCCCTAATGCAACTACAATTCTCTTTTTTTTCATAAAACTGCCCCCTTTAACAGAGAGTAGCATAAAGAACGGCTTTAATGGTATGCATGCGATTTTCTGCTTCATCAAATACAACTGACTGCTTTGATTCAAATATTTCGTCAGTAACTTCCATCTCTTTTAAGCCAAATCTCTGTGCAATCATCTGACCTATTGTTGTATTAGTATCATGAAAAGAGGGAAGACAATGCATAAAAATTGCTGTTTTCTTGGCATGTTCCATTACCGCTTTATTCACCTGATATTTTTTCAGAAGATTAATACGAGTTTCCCATATTTCATCGGCTTCACCCATAGATACCCAGATATCTGTATAAATTACATCAGCATTATAAGTACCTTTCTCTACATCATCTGTTAAAGTAATACTACATCCGTTTTCTTCTGCTATCTGTCTTGCTATTTTTACCAATTCTTCTGCTGGAAATAATTCCTTTGGTGCACAGGCTGTAAAATTCAATCCCATTTTTGCACAGGCAATCATTAGCGAATTTCCCATGTTATTTCTGGCATCTCCCATAAAGGTAAAATTAATACCTTTTAAATATCCAAATTTTTCTTCAATGGTTAACAAATCAGCCAGCATCTGCGTTGGATGAAACTGATCAGTCAAGCCATTCCAAACAGGCACTCCTGCATATTTTGCTAAAGTCTCTACCAATTCCTGATCAAATCCACGATATTCAATTCCATCATACATTCTACCTAGTACTCGTGCTGTATCCGCTATACTTTCTTTTTTCCCCATTTGAGAGCTGCCCGGATCTAGATAAGTTACCCCCATTCCCAAATCCATACCAGCTACCTCGAAAGAACATCTTGTTCTCGTTGAGGTTTTTTCAAATAATAAAACAATATTCTTCCCCTCTAAATATCGATGAGAAACGCCTGTTCTTTTCATCTGTTTAAAGTTTTTTGATAAGTCCAAAAGATATCTAATTTCCTCTGATGTATAGTCTAAAAGCTTCAGATAATTTTTTCCCCGAATATTTACACCCATAATAATCTCCTTTTAAATATCTCCCCGCACCAACGGCATACTCATGCAGCGCGGGCCTCCTCTTCCTCTTGAAAGCTCTGAGCTGGCAATTTCCAATACCTCCAGTCCATGTTCCCGGAGAATCTGGTTTGTAATATTGTTTCTATCATACACAACCACCTTTCCGGGAGCAATGGCTAACGTATTCGAACCGTCATTCCACTGTTCACGTTCAGAAGCTATGCCGTTTTTACCGCCGCAATGAATCAGTGTGATTTTATCTAATCCCAAATGTGTAGCTAAAATAACTGCCAGACTCTGTTCTAACTCTGACACATTTAATGTCTCTTCTTTATCTCCCTTACAAATTTCATAAATTCTGAGACTTCCTAAAATACCGGGATAAACCGTGAATTTATCATGATCCACCTGTGTTAATACTGTATCTAAATGCATGTACGCACGGATATTAGGGATATCTAATGCCAGAATTGTTTCTACCTCTGAATATTCATCTGCAAAGATCCTCTTTGCCAGCAATTCAATAGCCTCGGGCGTTGTTCTCTGAGAAATTCCAATTGCCAGAACCCGATTGCTCAAATTCAAAATATCTCCACCCTCGATACTGAACAAATCATTTCTCTTGTAATACTGATTCACTGTTCCTGCAAAATCAGGATGATGCTCCATAATATATTTTCCATAAATCGTTTCTCTGCGTCTCGTACCTGAATACATTTTGTGGATACTTACACCATTTCCTATGATTGCAAAAGGATCTCGCGTAAAATATAAATTAGGAATTGGATCCGTAAGAAAGCGCTTGTGATTACGAACCATATCTACCAATGGATTTTTTCCTTCTGATGCAATTTCATCAAAAAAAATGCCTTCCATGGTCTTTTCCACCAGTGTTTTTTCATCAGCTATAGACATTAGATATTTTTTTAATACCTTCTTATTCAGATATGCATTATTTCCACTGTCGCAAATAAATTCCTCGATAAATTTCTCTTTTAAATGCTCATTTAGCTTTAATGTCTCCGCCATCAAGTCTTCCAGATACAAAACCTCTATATGATTTCTTCTCAAAAGCTCCGCAAACTGGTCATGCTCCTGTCTTGCCGTTTTCAAATAAGGAATGTCATCAAATAACAGCCGTTCCAGTTCCCCTGGAACCAACTGCTCCAGTTCTCTTCCTGGACGATGCAGCATAACACGCTTTAATGTTCCTATTTCACTTTTTACGTGAACCCCCATTTGCTCCTCCCTGCTTTATATAAAGCACTCGTTCTCTAGTCAATTACCCCAAGACCCTTTGCTACTATGGTAATAAAATCCTGTACATTAGTAACAATTGTTGTTGCAGACAAACTTCCTCGATCAAGCAGCTTATTCACAACAAACTCATCTGCATCAACAGTATAAAGATATACCGGACGAATCTCTCCCCCTGGAAGAACGCGGAAGGACGGTGTCATATTGCCTGTGGCAATGGTGTGAAGCATTGTTGCCAGACAGATAACCGTTGTGGATTTTTTGACCAGTTCTCTCATAGCTGCCGCTCCCTCATATACGTCTCCATATACTTCCGGCAAAGGACCATCATCCCGAATGGATCCAGTTAAGACAAAAGGAATTTTATTTTTTACAATACTGTACATAATTCCGTTGTCAATGTGGTAGTCTTCTATAAACTGTGCAATCGAACCGCTGCGTCTGACTTTATTAATCACATCCAGGTGATTATAATGTCCGTTTGGCTGGGATTTCTGCGTATAAATATCCTGTCCCAATGCTGTATGAAGCAGCGCGCCTTCTAAATCATGAGTTGCCAGAGCATTTCCTGCCAGAAGCCCCTGAGCGTAGCCATGCTCAACCATTGCCTGCATAGCCCTTCTTGCATCATAATCAAAAGCAAAGGCCGGCCCCATAACCCATACTACATTTCCACCGTGTTCCTTTTCATATTTGAGCAAGCTCATGAGCCGATCATAATCCCGCGCATAAGAGGTTTCCCGGCTTCGTCCCTGACGAAAGACAAACTGATCCTCCAACGCCTCTGTCTCGTCTATAAATCCATGACAGTGCATATAGATCCCTTCTTCACATTTTTCCGTCCGCCCCAGAATCACCTGATCGCCCTTTTTGATATTTCTATTTTCCACTACCTCCAGATGACCGTCATCACAGAGAACCACACTGGAATCCATGCGGCTTTCCTCTGCAAGAATCCATCTTCCGTTAATTTTGAAATATTCCGGATACATGGATGTGCTGTGATAATATTCCGGTGCAACTCCATCCTGCTCTGCAATGGCGATTTTTACATCTGGCGCATTCACAAACTCCGGCTTTGTAAAATCCGGGTGATGGTATTTCGGCATTTCAAATAACATATCGTTTCCTCCTGTTTTCATACAGATTGCTGCTATAAATAACCGCTTTCACACTGACTGCTTCTATTGTAACATAATATTTCTTTCTGTTCGGACAAAAATGAAAACCTGCCATGTATTTTAACTGGATTTTAATGAAAAAAGATTCTATCTGAAAAATAATCCGTCTTTTTTCAGATAGAATCTTTTGTATCAAACCTGTTTTCAATCAGTCAGAATGATAATTAACCCTTTACTGCACCCATGGTAATTCCCTGTGTAAAGTATTTCTGGAAACACAGGAACACAATAATAATGGGAACTGCCGCCAGGGCTGCTCCGGCCATAATCAGGCCGAAATCGTTGGACATCTCGCTCAACTTACTGGCAATACCAAGAGAAATGGTCTTTGCCTCATTCTGTGTCAGCATAACCAGCTGCAGCGGATACTCATTCCAGGAATTGATGAAGGTGAAAATAGCCAGAGCACCAAATCCCGGCTTGATAATGGGGAATGCAATTTCAGCAAAGGTACGGAACTCATTGGCTCCGTCAATTCTGGCTGCCTCCAGCAGGGAGCTGGGAATATTCTCTGAAAACTGCTTCATCAGGAATACGCCGAAGGGCCATCCTACAACCGGGAAAATCACGGCAAACATGGAACCCCAGACACTTTTTAACAGTCCCAGATTGGACATTTCTGTCATCAGAGGAATCAGGATAACCTGCTTCGGAAGAGCCATTGCACACACAAACAGACCAAAAATCAGGCCTTTTCCCCAGAAGCGCTTCTTTGCAAGGGCATATCCGGCCAGAGAAGAGGTGGCGCAGGTCAGTCCCATCGCAACAACGGAGATAAACACACTGTTAAACAGCCAGCGAATTGCCATGGGCATTCCGATGCCGAACAGCTTGGTTCCCGTCTTAAACAGTCTCTGGTAGTTATCCCAGGTAATCGTTGTGGGAATCCACTTGACCATTTCGCCGGATTTAATAATAATATCGCTTTTTTCCTTTACAGAACCTGTAATAATCCAGTACAGGGGGAAGAGGAAAAATACTGCAAGCACAGCCAGAATCACTGCGCAAATCACACGGTAGGGTGTTAAGGTATTCTTTTTCATGCTTTTTCCCTCCTCCTTATTCTGTAGTTCCGCCGTTCATCACCTTAAACTGCAGGGCGCTGAACAGAGCAATGACAATGGCCAGAACAACGCCCATGGCGTCTGCATAGCCGAATTCCTTCGTTGTCTTAAAGGCAATCTCATACAGCAGATACATAACCGTGCTGGTGCTGTAGTTGGGGCCGCCGGAGGTTAAAAGCTGAATCAGTGCAAAACACTGGAAGCTGTTGATGGTGGTAATTACTGCTACATACAGGGTTGTCGGCATAATGGACGGCCATTTGATTCTCCAGAAAACCTGAAGGTCATTGGCTCCGTCTACTCTTGCCGCCTCCTCTAAGGATACATCCACATTTCCCAGGGCAGCCACATAAAGTACAATCGGCTGGCCGATGGAGGTGGTCAGAAGAATCAGGATGATACACCCGAGAGCCATGGATTCTCCGGAAGTCCAGGGAAGGGGCTGTCCGCCGAAGGAGCGGATAATGTAGTTCAGCAGGCCATCGTATTTGTCGAACATCCATTTCCATACAACAGTTACTGCCACAGAACCGGTAACTACCGGCAGATAAAATACGCAGCGGTAAAAGGAACGGACACTGGATTTCATTTTGTAAATCGCAGAACCTACCCACAGAGAAAACGCGGTAACTACCGGCACAGAAACAACTACAATAATCACTGTATTGATTGCCGATTTGATAAAAATCTTATCCTGGAACAGACGGGCGTAATTTTTCAGGCCCACAAACTGTCCCTTGGGATTTGCAAAGCTTGCATCTGTAAAGCTGGTAAACACGCCCATAGCCATAGGGGTAATCACAAAGCCTACAAAAAAGAACAGTGCCGGAAGTAAAAACAGATAAGAAACGATGGTTTCCCGACGCTGCAGAACCAGACTGCGGGCAGGAGCCTTTTGCTTTTTTTTAGACATTTTCCTACTCTTCCTTTCTTCGAAAGCATAAGCCGCAGCCCCTTTTTTGAGGCCTTTGCGCTTATTAAGGTAAAAAATCCTTTCCTCCGCACTCAGCAGAGGAAAGGATTCCAAGTGCAAATATGATGCCGGTCAGAATGTCAGTTCAATCAGTTTGCATTGGCAGAGGTATTGAACTCATCAGCTGCTGCCTGCGGTTCTGTACCGTTAAATACCTGCTGAAGCATGTTGAACCACAGCGGACGCATTGCTGCAAAACCAGCCTTGGTATTGTAGTACGGTCCGTAGTACTGGCTCCAGGAAGCCAGAAGAGTCATGTGCTCATCACCTTCATACAGATCGCCAAAGGATTTGCGTACCGGGAATGCATTGGTCTTTACTACACTCTTGGGGCCCCACTCAGCATCATCACATACAAATTTGATGAATTCCTTGGAAGCCTCGGCACGAGCCTCGTCCTTGTTGTCAAATACGCAGAAACCGTTAACCAGGTATTCCAGAGACGGCTTTCCATCTTCAGACGGGAAGGGAACTGCAATCTGGGTGAAGTCTTCAGATGCATAGGTTACTTCGTTGGAGGTACCAAAGCAGAAGGTCATTGCACAGGTTTCCTGCTGGAACTTCTGAAGCTCATCTGCTGCTGCCATATCAAAGCCTGCATCCAGAGCCTTGCTGTCGTACATGCTCTTTAACAGAGACAGTGCCTTCACGCCGTTTTCATCTACGTTCCATTTGCCGTCCTCGCCAACGATGGAGGAGCTGTATAAGTTATTTACAAGAGCGCGGGTACCCTGGTCGCCGCCCTGGCCGCCGCAGTAAACAATTGCCGGAACCTGGGTGGGAGCTGCATCTCTCAGAGCCTCACACATCTTTACAAAATTATCGGTTGTCCAGGTGCGATCTCCCTCAAGATTTACATACTGGAGAGCATCTGCCTTTTCCAGAGCCTCTTTGTTCAGTCCCATGTAGAACGGGGAAGAAGAAATCGGATACATCCAGGCAGTTCCGTCAGCGCCTACGCAGGTATCAACCAGAGAATCGCTGGTTAAATCAGACTTTAACTCGTCTAACATGTCATCTAACGGTACCAGATAGCCTGCATTACCAAACTCAATGATACGTCCGGGAGCATCAAACAGAACGTCCGGTGCAGTGCCGGAGGTAAGAGCTGCTGTCAGCTTGTCCGGGCCGGAGGTAAAGTCAATGTACTCTACCTTAACCTTGTACTCCGGATGAGCTGCGGTAAACGCATCAGCCAGCTCCTGCTCATATCCGGTGTCAACGCCGAAGGTCGGGAATGCCCACCAGGTAATCTCGGTTGCCTCTGCTGCACTCTCTGAAGCCGCCGGAGCTTCTGTCTTGTCTGCTGCTGCCTCTGTCTTTGCCGGAGCAGCTGTTGTCTCCTCGGCTTTTCCGCCGCCGCAGCCTGCAAGGGTTGATGCTGCCAGTGCAGCTACCAGTGCTACTGATAAAATTTTTTTCATTACATTTCCTCCTTTAGGATATCTTTTTAATGCCGTATCAAACTTACTAACGCCATTATAGAATAGGAATTTTCTTTTGTCAATAATATATGAAAAAAATTTCTTTTCAATTTTCTTTTTGGAAACTTTTTTTATTAACACATTTTTTCTATGACTGAGCCGGAAGTTTTTTTGTTATTTTTGCTGCATTCGTCATAATAACGGCGGTAGTATTCCGTATACATTAAGTCAATCAAAAACAGCTGACTGATCTCTGCAGAAGTAGAACCACCCTGAAGCGGCCCCTCGTTGGCGCCGGAAAGAAGGGTGATGTCAGAAAAAGAGGTCAGCGGTGATTTCACAAATCTGGTCAGGCAGATAATCTTCGCTCCCGCCTGTTTTGCCAGCTCTGCCACATGGATCGTATCCTTGGTTGCGCCGGAATAGGAAAATACCATGGCCACATCCTCCGGCCCCATCATGGAGGCCACCATCGCCTGCATATGGCTGTCCTGTACACAGTATACCTTCGGCTCAATCCTCAGGAATTTGTTCATTGCTTTTAATGCTGTCAGAAGGCTTGCTCCCACACCGAAAAAGTAAATGCGCTTTGCCTGATGAAGGGCATCAATGGCCTGAAAAAAGGAATCTTCATCCAGAAGGGAATAGGTCTCTGTCAGGGCATTCATATTCGTATTCAGCACCTTCCTTGCCACCTCTGTAAAGGAATCGTCAAGGCTGATGTCTCCCTCCATTCCCGGCTCCTCTTCACTTTCTCTGAGACTTAAAGAGAGCATCATTTTAAACTCCTGATACCCCTTCAGCTCCATGGTTTTGCAGAACCGGAATACACTGGTATCTCCCACACTGCAGGCCTCTGCCAGATCCGTAATGGACATAAACAGCACCTGCTTGGGATTCTGCATAATAAAGCTTGCAACCTTCTTCTCTGCTTTGGTCAGCTGATTATAGGCTGACCGGACCTTAATAAGGAAATCTCCTTCCATGGTTTCTATTCCCCTTTCCCTTCGCTCCTTATCCGGAGCCTGTCTCTTCCTGATGTCAAATTTTTGTTATTCTGCTTTCTGATTCTCTGAATCCAGAAGTCTCCATGCCAGACTGGCAGCTCCCAGCATTCCTGCCTGATTGCCCAGCTGCGCCTGGCAGATTTTCACATTGGAGAAGCTGTCCATAATCTCCTCGCGGGTCCTCTTCTCCACCTGCTCTGTCACATAAGGCTGCGCCATAACACCGCCGCCCAGAACAATGCAGGAGGGATTAAAGATATGAATCACGGTTATCAGCCCGTATACAATCTCATTGATCCAGGCATCGATCACTTCTCTCACCTGTTTTTCCTGAAATCTTGAAAATATTTTCCGCCCATTGTCCAGAGACGGATCCAGTCTTTTTGCCGCCTCCACCAGAGCCGTTGCGGAAGCGTATTTTTCATAACAGCCGCTGAAAGGACTGCCTGCTGCCCGCGCCTCCGGATGAACAAGAATTCCGCCAAACTCACCGGCAGAAAAAGCGCTTCCTGTATAGACGGAGCCGTTGATCACAATCGCGCCGCCCACTCCGGTTCCGTAGGTAATACAGAGAAAATCTTTTTCTTCTTTTCCTGCGCCGAAAGCCGCCTCACCGGCAGCTGCTGCATTTACATCATTTTCCACTGCTACAGGAACATGGAATTCCTCCTCCAGAATCCTCCGCACCTCCATCCCTGTATATCCGGGAATATTTTCATTCGCATACCGGATGCAGCCGCGCACCGAATCCACCTGACCTGCCGTACTGATTCCAATCGCGTCAAAGGGCTGATAGCTTTTCAGAATTTCAATGGCCCGTTCCATAACATAGGCGCCGCCGTTTTTTGCATTCGTATCCTGCTCTGCCGTCCGAAGAAGTCGTGTTCCATCCCAGAGACCGGATTTTATGGAGGTTCCCCCGATATCCAGTGCTGCCACTGTCTTTCCCATGGTATCCCCCTTTACTGAATCGCAGCTACAAACCGCTTGGTAATCTCCATTGGCCGCGTAATGGCGCCGCCGATTACTGCTGCATGCACTCCTGCATCCAAAGCCGCCTTCAGCTGATCCGGAAGCCAGATTCCGCCCTCTGCAATCACCGGCTTTCCGCAGTCTCTTGCCAGCTGTCCCATCAGTTCCAGATTAGGAAGCTGAACGCCCTTTGTATAGGAGGTGTATCCGTTCATGGTCGTTCCGATCAGATCAAATCCGATTTCTGCCGCATGCATTCCCTCTTCATAGCTGGAGCAGTCTGCCATAAAAAGCTGATCCGGATATTTCTCACGCACTTCTCCAAAAAATTCATCCAGAGATTTTCCATCCGGACGAGGGCGTCTGGAAGAATCTGTTGCATCCGCCGCAATAATAGAAACTCCGCATTCAACCAGGGCATCTACCTCTTTCATGGTCGGCGTAATATAAACATCACAGTCCCCGTACACTTCTTTGATAATTCCAATAACAGGAAGGCTTACCGTTTTCTTAATTTCCGTAATATCTGCAATGGTATTGGCCCGGATACCAACTGCGCCGCCCAGCATAGCTGCATAAGCCATTCTCGACATAATATAGGAACTGTACAGAGGTTCTTCTTTCAGCGCCTGACAGGAAACCACCAGCCCTCCTTTAATCCGGTCTAAGATTGCCTGATTTGCCTGATTCATAAAAAATCTTCCTCCTTTTTCAAAAATTCTATTAATATTTACCAATATATCTTAGGTTTAATATATCATGTTAAAAAAATATTTTCAACTAATTTCAAATATATAAAAATATTTTTTTATTTTATTGATTTCTCATTTCATTGGTGATATGATGTCCCTAGAAGCAAAACGTAACTGAAATATGATATCAAAAAGGTGGAGAAAAAAATGTCCAAATTTGATGTGAGCAAATTCAAACATGTAACTGTTGCCCTCAACACCCCCTTTGCTGCTGACGGCAGTGTAGACGTCAATGCTGTAAAGGCTGTATCCCGCTATTTCTGTGACAAAGGAATCAAGCAGATGTATGTCTGCGGAAGCACCGGCGAGGGATTCCTTCTGGATACAGAAGAGCGCAAACTGGTTGCCGAAACAGTTGTAAATGAAGTCGGTCAGGATATGAACATTATTGTTCATGTAGGATGCCCGGATACCCGTCATTCCTGCGAGCTGGCTGCCCATGCGGAAAAAATCGGAGCAGCTGCCACTTCTGCAGTTCCCTGTGTGTACTATCACCTTGGTGAGGAAAGCGTTTACCGTCACTGGACCGCTATTACCGAGGCTGCGGATCTTCCGTTCTTTATTTACAACATTCCCCAGCTGACCAGCTTCAATCTTTCCATGAACCTGTTCAACCGGATGCTGGAGAATCCCCGGGTTGCCGGTATCAAGTGCTCCTCCGATCCTGCTCAGGATATTCTTCGCTTTAAGCAGGCCGGCGGCAAGGACTTTATCGTATTTAACGGTCCCGACGAACAGTATGCAGCCGGAAGACTTCTTGGCGCTGATGCCGGAATCGGCGGAACCTACGGCGCAATGCCTGAGCTGTATATGAAAATTGATGAGCTGATTGCCCGCGGAGAATGGGAAAAGGCTGCCCAGGTTCAGAATCTGGTCACCCCTCTGATTTACCGTCTCTGCTCCTTCCCGTCCATGCACGGCGCTGTAAAGGGAATTATTTCTCTGGATGGCTGTCCCATGGGCGATCCCAGACTTCCCTTCCTTCCTGTTGCTCTGGATGATCCGAAGCTGGTTGAGCTGTATCAGGATATCAAGGCTGCTATTGAAACTGTAAAGAACTGGTAATCCAGTTACTCAAAGAAGAATCTCCTGTAAATGCCTGCGCTTCCTCTGCGCCGGATATTTACCGGAGATTCTTTTTCTTTTTCACACGTTCCGGGAACCGTTCAGTCTCTCCCCTTATCAGTCGATTACCCCAAGCCCCTTTGCCACAATGGTAATAAAATCCTGAACATTGGTCACAATAGTCGTTGCAGAAAGACTTCCTCTGTCAAGCAGCTTATTGACCACAAATTCATCTGCATCTACGGTGTACAGAAAGACCGGGCGAATCTCCCCGTCCGGCATTACCCGGAAAGAGGGAGTCATATTGCCTGTGGCAATGGTATGAAGCATCGTTGCCAGACAAATCACGGTTGTAGATTTCTTCACTACCTCCCGCATGGCTGCCGCTCCCTCATATACATCGCCGTAGACCTCCGGCAGATGGCCGTCATCGCAGAGCACCACGCTGGAATCCATGCGGCTCTCCTCTGCCAGAACCCATTTTCCGTCAATCTTAAAATATTCCGGATACATCGATGTACTGTGATAATATTCCGGAACCACTCCATCCTGCTCTGCAATTCCGGTTTTTACATCCGGCGCATTCACAAACTCCGGTTTTGTAAAGTCCGGATGATGATATTTCGGCATTTCAAATAACATATTCTCTTCTCCTGTTTTCATATGGATTGCCGCTATGAATAACCCGTTTTCATACTGACTGCTTCTATTGTAGCATATCTTTTCTTTCTGTTCAGACAAAAATGAAATAATTGCGTCCTATAAAGCCAAAAAAAGCCCGAGCGATTGCTCGGGACTTTGTCTGCAGTCCGAATCCTGTATTTCTGCAGAATTCTTCACACATCACAATGCATTCCTTAATTGAAAAATCCTCACCTGACTTTGTGCAGGATTCGTCTTATTTCCCGTAATTCACTGCATCGTACACATTGACCACTCCGCCGCACTGAATCTTTCCCTCCAGTCCCGGCAGCTTTCGGGAAGTCTCCATCAGGATCCTGCGTACATCTGTCAGGGCAATGTCTGTCCGGTAAGAATATAAAAATGCTGCTGAACCCGTTACCATAGGAGCTGCCATGGAGGTTCCTGTCATAAAGCCGTAGGAATTGTCCGCCGTTGTGCTGACAATATAGGTTCCGGGAGCTGCAATATCTACGTTATTTGCTCCGTAGTTTGAGGTCTGCTCCAGGTTCCCGTCAAAAATCAGATTGGCAACAGAAATCACATTATCCAGTCCAAAGCAGGACGGATAATCAGGATTTGCATCAATATCAATGCTGTTTCCATCTTTATCTCCGTTTCCGGCAGCCACAACAAACAGCATCTTTGACTCCCGCATGACTTTTTCCAGTTCCGGGTAGTAATGGGTCGTTCCAAAGCTGAGATTGCAGATCTCTGCTCCGTTGGCCTCTGCATACCGGATAGCATTGATCACATCCTCTTCTTCTCCCACACCAAATTCTGTGCCAAGAGCCTTCAAAACCATCAGCTTTACATACTGATTATCCGCAATTCCTGCAATTCCCGTTCCTTTTCTGCTTGCTGCAATGGTTCCTGCTGCATGAGTTCCGTGCGTATCCTCTTTCCCGGTGTAAATCTGATTGCTGTTGTCAAAAAAGTTCCAGCCGTTTACATCATCCACAAAGCCATTCTGGTCATTGTCAATGCCGTCATCCGGGATCTCATCTTCATTGACCCAGATGCTTCCCTGCAGATCCGGATGATTGATATCCACTCCTGTATCAATCACAGCTACCGTTACCGGACGGCGGGGCTCTGTACTGGCATCATACTGATTCCAGGCCGGAAGCACATTAATATCAACGCCTTTTCTCGCCGTGATTTTTGCCTGCTTATAAGCATCCGGTCCGGAAACCGGAGCCGGAAGTCCCAGCATATTCGCCATATCAATATGAGCCGCCAGTTCCGGATTGCTGTCCTCAAAACGGTTTTTAATCTCTACATACTGAAGCTCCCCGTCATTTTTCAGCGCCCACTGATAGCGGGCATAGGGATCCTTGACAGAAAGATTTTCCTCGCCAGGACCAAAGACGCGGACAGAAAAATCATACCTGTGAGCAGGTTCTGAAACAGCCAGGGGCAGTCCCACGGCAAGGGCGGCCAGAAGAAAACGCCGCACACCCGGCATCAATCTGTGTATTCTCATTCTCCTGATTCTCCATTCCGGAAAAATTCTTTTACACTGCCATACATTCTGAATGAATTGCGGCAGTGTAATTAAGTATACCACAGTTTGACGAGATATGGTTTGAAAAATCTGTGAAGTTTCCTTACAATTTTGTCACTATTCCAATACATTCCGCCCGCGTTGCAGGACTCCTTCTGTCCCTCAGAGATTGCGGAATCCAGCCGCGGCTTTCTGCCGTTTCCCAGCATGAGGCAAGATCCAGGAAGCGCCGCTCTTTCCCGGGAGTACCTGCTCTGACAACAAAACTGACTGCCTCCTCCCATGTAATCGGATCATCAGGGCGGAATCTGTTTTCCGTCACCGACTCCGGATCAATCAAATCTTCATCCAGTGCAGCCTGAATCTGCTCTGCATCAAACTCAAACGGACTTAAATCACAAAATTGTCCCTGCCAGAAGCGTTTTTTAGAAGGCTTTACCATTTTTAGCAAAAGGTACACAAACTGGGCCCGCGGCATTTCCTCATGAGGATGAAGGAAGCGGACACAGGGATCCAGAATCCCCATCTTCATCGCCTGCTTTAAAATCTTCAGCTCCTCCTCCGGCAGTTCCCGACAGTCTGCATAAGGAAGCTCCGGCAAATCTGTACTTAAATTAGGCCGCTCTTCGATACGGCTGCTTTCTTCCCTTCCCTCCGGACGAAGAGATAAATCCGGCTTCCACGCACTGACACTCCCGTCTCTCAGGTGACTGCACAAAGGCTCTGCTTTTATCCGGCGGATTTCCCCGGCAATCAACTCTGCCAGAAGAGCCCCGCCATAATCATTTACATGCGTCGTATCATTAAAATACTGCTGGCAGACATCTCTTCCCATACTGCAGAACAGGCGAAACGACAGGCTGTGAAGATCAATCACAGGAACCTTCATCTCTCTCCCGACCTGTCTGATACTGTCTGCCTGAGCTTCCAGCAGATCATACCACCCGTCTTCATTTTTCCCGGGAATGCGGCTCATTGGTGTAACTAATATCGGAATTGCTCCGGCCTGCCGCGTTTCCATAATATAGGCACGAAAATTTGCCGTAAACTGATCATACGGCTTTAAATTTCTTCTCTTCTGATCATTGTGACCAAAACCGAATAAAAATACGTCTCCCGGACGGAGTGCTTTCTTCACCAGTTCCCAATGACCATCTTCCCGAAAGCATTTACTGGTAAGTCCGCTGTGAGCCTGATTGCAAACCAGCATTCCGTTAAAATACTGCTGAAGATTCTGTCCCCAGCTTCCTCCGTTTGTCAGAGGATTATAAGGATAAATTCCCTCATAATCCCGCACAGTGGAATCTCCTCCAATGAAAAAAGCAGGCACTGAATCTTCCCGAACCTTTTCCACATAAATACGGCTGAGTCTGGCCTTTTCCCCAATAATGCTGATTCCAATCATGGGATCCAGAACCGCCTCATCTGCTCTGACTACCGGCCTGTATGGGTAAACTCCATAGAAAAAAGTTTTTCTGTAACGTGTTCCGGCCTGCACACGAAAACCTCTTTCCACAATATTGCGCCTTCCGGCACAAAGGGTCAGACTTCCTGTCCCATCGCTTCCGCCTTCAATTTCTACAGTTATCTTATATCTTCCTGCTGCAGCGTTTATCCCGAAACGAAGGGGATAAACACTGCTGTTTATTTCTGCACCATACTTACTGTCTCTCAGAAAAACAGGCTCTTCTTCCAAAGCTTTTTCTCCCGGAATCCAACCGGCTGTACCAGTATAAAAATCCTCACCGGCTGTCTCCCCGTCCGGTTCCAGAAAACCAGCCTCTGTTTCAGAAGAATACCGGTCAGAAGCAGAACAATACCGGATGTGTTCTCCGCTCTTTCCAGACTCTCCGCCTGTCTCTGTAAATCTGTATTCTCTCATCTGTCTTACCTGAACACTTAAATGCTCACTTCCATCAGCTTACTGCTATAGGGCTTCAGTTCCACTTCTTTATTCACCCCGCCTACAGTGACATGCAGGTTCTGTACCTGTCCGGAATTATTTACTGCCACTGCTTTTCCGGAACACGGGAAATATGCGGTTTCACAGCAGGGATTATCTCCCAGCTGCTGTACGGCAGACTCTTTTCCAGCGGCTTTCAGAAGCAGCTCCAGAAGGAAACGGCTGTTCTCCACCCCATATACAAAGTGGGACAAATAAATACCGCAGCCCTTTCCATAGGAATGAATCGTCAGCTTCGGTGTATGAACCTCCTCTCCAATCGGACTGTATGCCACAGTTTCTGCCAGAACCTCTGTAGCAGGATCTGTAAGATAAATACCGGCTGTTTCCTGAAAATCTCCTGCAATCTCCTTTGCAGTTTTTCCGGAACCGCTTTTTGCAAACACTTCCATGGAATCCAGGATTTTCTCCTGCTTCTCATAGGCGATTCTTCCGTGGCAGCACCGTTCTCCCATATCCTGATCCACGCCCAGCACATCAGCCAGCTGGAAATTGGTCGTAAATCCATCTGTCATAGACGGCTGATTTACCCCCAGAATACATCCCCCGTTCCAGGCATAAGAGCGCAGGGCTGTCACTGCTTTGCTGTCCTTCCAGTATTCAGCGCCGCTCCATGCACTTCCGGCAAATCCGGCATTAATAATTACATCATATCCGGACAGATCTTTGTTTTTCACATCCTCAAAATCAAGATAATCTACATTTACCGGCCAGCCTGACATTGCCTCATTGATATGAATCAGATCATTCTGCCAGGTTTCATGGAAATGTCCCGATAAGGTCCAGGAGCGGGTCTTTCCCCAGGCTGTCAAAACTCCAATCCGGAAGTTCAGGGTTTCCGGACTGCCCTCCTGGTGAAGCGCTTTCAGCGTGCGGAATTCATCAGCCACCTCTTCAATATAATCTACAAAATCCGGATATTCCTCCAGAAGGTGAAGATATCCGCCCAGTCCGATTCTGTCAATCTTTGCCCGAAGCATGGCCCTTCTGGCTGCCACCCAGTATTTCTGGGCATCCCGTTTCGGATCTCCTCCTTCCGAAAAAGTCGGCGCGCCGCCCAGACCTACCGGGAAGAGATATGGATGAAGGCGAACCTCATGAACCGGAGTGTCAACACCTGCGCATAATCTCACTTCATAACCGGAAAAAATACACTTGATAATACCGTCAAATCCAAACTCAGGAAACGTCGGAAAATACGGTTCCAGTCCTACCCAGCTGTCATCATAAAATACATATGCCTTTTTTCCATAAGAGTGAACCAGATCGACCAGCTGTTTTCCAAAAGAAATCACAAATTGATTGGTAAACTTCATGTAATCCAGCTGTTTTTTACCAGGCGCCATATGAGTGGCATGAAGCTTGCCCTGGGAGATGAAATCCTCTGATGTCAGAGCATATCCGTACTCCTTTTCAAACTGCTTCAAGGCCAGGGGACTTACGGTAAAATCATAGGAGCCCCAGTCAGTAAAATGATTTCTGTGGCGCTCATTCTCGCCCCAAATCCATACAAAATTATAAAACAGAGAAGTAAAACGTACTACAGTGGTATCCGGATTCTCTTCACACCAGTTTTTCATCCAGGAAAGAAGATATTCTCTCGCCTCAGGATACCGGGGATCTACCGGCATCAAATGTTCTTTATTCCAGTGATTGGTCACATGGTTGTACATATTGATTTCTTCCCAAATCCGGTATGCCAGGAAATTAACCGTATACTGGTGAAATTCCTCTGTTCCTGTAATTGTCACAGCTCCGCTCTGTCTGCAGTAGGACCACTGTTCTTTAGAAATCTCCCTGTTTTCTGTACGATCAAAAACCTGCCAGAACTCCAGTGATTCTTCGGAGTCATTTATCTGAAACTGCTCCTTAAAATAACCATCCAGAGGGTGGATCTCCAGCTGCTCTCCCCGGGCCGTTGCGGGCTCTGACATAAGGAAGGTCTGCTGCAGCATATTTCTGTGCTTCTTTGCCCATTCATTATGATCTCTGATAATGCAGATTGTCGAATAAATTCCGTATCCTGCATTTATAATTTCGTCTGACAGCTTTGTTCCGTCAGAGTCGCGAATCACATCTGCTCCCCATTTTTCTGCCAGCTTTAAGGTAAGCTCCTCACACCCTGCCTCACCGGGAAGTGTAAAGCTCCCGCTGGTATGCGGATATTCTCTCATCTCTATCATTTCCTCCTGATTTTTCTGCTGCCGCTGTCTTTCCTTTTCCATCAGCTCTTTAACGGAACCTGTTTCTGACACAGCAGTTGATTCCTTCTTCTATTATCTCCTGTTTCCGGATCACCGCTTTCAGAGATTCGTCCACCTGAAAACGTCCTTCCACCTGAATATTTTCTCCGTTTCGAATATATACCTGAGGAATTTCATGCTCATACACATCCCGCTCTGACGGCTGCTCATCAAACACATCCGGCTTATGAGGTCCCTGCTGCACCCATGTAATATCCATATCCTCCAGATAAATGTCCCGGATCGGACTGTATGCTTCTCCTGCGATAAAAACAGCTGATTCCGCCTGAAAATGGAGATGATCCATGTAGATCCGGCTGATAGTACCTGGAATCCGGTCTACTCCCCGCCGTTTCGTTGCCGATAAAAAAATCGGCTCTCCTTTGCCCCACCATCTTGGGGCACAGTCTGTTCTCCACGGACAGTCTGCGTATCGTCTGGTATTTCCCAGAACATGGTGAATATAAATATCCGAAATGGTTCCTCCGTCTCTGGACCAGATACTTACCCCCCGGGAACAGTCCTTTACAATACAATCGCTTAAGGTTACATTCCGGATATTGCCGTAAGTTTCCGTTCCAATCTTGAGAGCAGAATCTCTGGAATGCATGGTGCATCCCTGAATTACAATATTTTCACAGTCTCCGTATTTTTGATACATGGGACCTGTTGCTTTTACAACAATAGAATCGTCTCCTGTTTCTAAAATACATCCCTGAATCACTACATTCTTGCAGCAGTCCGGATCAATTCCGTCATTATTGGGTCCTCTGTCATTGTTGAGAATCCTGATGTTTTTTATCATAACGTTTCTGCAGCCTGCCATGTGCAGGGTCCAGAAGGCCGCATCATAAAAAGTCACATCCTGAACCGTCAGGTTCTCAATATCTTCCAGAAAACTTGTCCTCGGACGAAACCCCGTTACAAGAAGGGGACATTCATGAAATCCATGATCTGCATTATCATCTGTGAAAACAAGACGTCCCTGTCCGTCGATCGTTCCGCTTCCTGAAATTTTTATGTTCTTTCCATGGCGTGCAAAAAGGAAGCAGCCTCCGTCCCATCCCACATCCTGATTATCATCCTCGAAGTCTTTTGCAAAATCAATCATGTCTTCTTTGTCCAGACTGGAAATCAAAACTGCCCCCTGCTCCAGATGCAGATCTACATTCGATTTCAAACGAAGAGAGCCTGACAGAAAACGTCCGGCAGGAATCAGCACCTGCCCGCCTGTTCTGGTACACTGATCAATCGCTGCCTGTATTGCTTCTGTACTTTTTCCAGTGCCGTCCGGCACTGCCCCGTAATCCAGAATATTATAAACCATATCGTTATTCTCCTGTTCTGTTTACTCCTCTGCATCCCCACCTGCTGAAAAAAGCGCCGGAAGAATTCTGAAATTCTCTCCTCCTGCCTTTTCCCTGTCAAAATGGCTTTCCGGATCCGCCTCTGTCCATCCGTCAATTACATCAGACTGTGCTTCCATCTGTCTGATATTCACCATATGTTTGGGCGTTTCAAAATAAGAAAACAGCTTTTCCGGATGCAAAAAAGCGATTCGTCCTATTCTGGTCTTATTTTCATTTGTTCTGGCCTTCTGCCATTGTTCTTCTGTCTGAGGAATCTGATGCCAGAAAACAGGGTACATTTCTGCCCACGGTGTTTTTCCCTGTTCTTCCGGCCACATTTCAAGAATCGCTTCCATGTCTGTCAGAAAATCTTCCGGCTTCAGCTCTTCCTCCAAAGCTTCATAATATAAGAAACACATTTCTTTATATTCGTAAAGAGAAGCAGTCAAAAGCCGCTTCCTTTCCTACAGCGCCCCGTCGCCTGTCAGTTTCTCATAATTCAAAACATATGCGAAAAATGCCATTGCCATTCCCTGTCCCCAGCCCTGGATCCAGCGTCTGGAAATATTTCTGTATCCTTCCCGATCCTTCATAACCGCTGTTCCTCCGGAAACATTCATCACCTTTCCATCCTCGGAAACATTTTTCAGGATTCCGTCAATCGCTTTATTTATGTACTTGATATGAAGAGGATTCCCTTTTAAAATCATTGCTGCTGCAATTCCTGCAGAAGCAGAAACCTCTTCATAGGATTCCGGATCGTCCAGAATGGTTCTCCAGAGTCCGTTTTCTGTCTGCAGTGTTTTTAATGCAGCCAGCTGCTCATTTAAGCTTCCCACAATTTCCAGATACTGGGGATACAGATAACACTGAGGAAGAATGTGTGCGACCTGCGACATGGTAAAGGCTGCCCAGCAGTTTGCCCTGCCCCAGTAAAATCCGCTCATGTGATCCTTAGCCAGATTGTCATATCCATGATACCAGAGTCCCGTTTTTTCATTCTGCAGATACTGAATATGCCAGTACCACTGATTCAATGCATCCTCCACCAGCTCCTGCCGTTCAAACATGACACCTGCTCTCATCATAAAAAAGGCAGCCATAAATAAAGTATCCGCCCAGCACTGTTCCGGAAAATCATTGTTTGCCGATACGGTGTGCTGAAGTACATGATCTCCAAAACGAAGCGCCTGACCGGTCAGATACTCCAGCTTTTGATCAATAATCTCTTTATAATCCTCTCTTCCTGTCTCCTTATAAAGAGTCAGAAGAACATGTCCCATTGCGCAGGAATTAACCGTAAAATCAGGAAGTCCAAGCTCTATCAGTTCATCCACTCTCTCTGTCAGCATATTCAGATACTTTTCATTTTTTGTAGCTTCATATACCTCGGCAATTCCATAATAAGCCACACCGCAGGGCCAGTCCCAGGTCATATCCATATTCATGGTTCTCTCAGCAATCTTATCGAGAACCTGTTCGATCTGTTCCTTATTGTAGTTCAGTTTCATTGTCATGTCCTTCCTTCCTGAATTATCCCTTCAAACCTGAGGTACTGATACCTTCTACTAAATACCGCTGGAAAAATATAAAAATCAGAACAGACGGCAAAATAGAAAGAGATGCCATTGCAAACATTGCGCCATAGTCTGAGGAGGAACCCGGATCGCAGAACAGTTTTAATGCCAGGCTGACCGGATACCGAATGGATTTATTTACATACAGCAATGCAGAAAGGAAATCATCCCATCTCCACATAAAGGAAAAAATACTGCTCGTTACCAGTGCCGGCTTAATCAACGGCAAAATAATCTTTGTAAAAATTGAAACATAGGAACAGCCGTCAATCTTTGCCGCCTCATCCAGATCCTTCGGAATTCCTGAAATAAAGTTAGAAATCAGGTATACGAAAAAGCCCTGGATTGCAAAACAGTAGGGGATAATTAACGGCTTGTAGCTTCCTACCCAGCCCAGCTTCTGGAACCAGAGATACTGAGGAATCATCAGAACCTGTGCCGGAAGCATCATGGAAAGAAGCATTGCAGAAAACAGCAGCTTCTTTCCCTTAAACTGAAATCTTGCAAATCCATATGCAACCACTGCGGAAGAAAGCACAGTTCCAATCGTGGCAACGATGGAAATGAAGAGGGAATTCTTTAAAAAGGCAGCAAAGGTAACCTTGGCAAATCCCTTCCATCCATTTATGTAATTTTCCAGAGTAAAGGTTTCCGGAATCAGACTTCCGGCAGTCTGGAAAATAGTATTGGTCGGCTTAAACGAACTCATTACCATCCATACCAGAGGATACAGCATAATCAGGCCTCCGAGGAAGACCAGCACATGATAAACTGCAGACTTTATCATTCTTTTTTCTTTCATCTCTTAACCCTCCTCGTAAACCCAGAATTTCTTGGTTGCAAATAAAATAAGTGTAATCGTGCCGATAATGGCAAGCATTACCCATGCAAGAGCTGCGCCATATCCTGTATTGTAAAATTCAAAGGACTGCTGATACATATAAACGGTGTAGAACAGTGTGGAATTCATGGGTTTTCCCTGTGTAATAATGTAGCTCTGTGTGAAAGCCAGAAAACCATTGATCATCTGCATTACCAGATTGAAGAAAATTGTGGGGGTCAGCAGCGGCAGCGTAATCCGGAAAAACTTCTGGATTCCATTGGCTCCGTCTACCTCTGCTGCTTCATACAATTCTCTTGAAATCTGCTTTAAAGCAGATAAAAATATCAGCATAGAGGAACCAAACTGCCAGACAGCCAGCAGGATCAGCACCCAGATAGCCGTTCTCGTATCTCCCAGCCATGCAAAATTCGTTTCAATTCCAATGACACCCAGCAGCCGGTTCAAAACACCGTCTGTTGCAAACATTCTTTTCCATAAAATAGATACTGCTACAGAACCTCCGATAATAGAAGGCAGATAATATGCAGCCCGGTAAAACCCGCTCATTTTAGAGTTTTTCAGCAGCAGCATTGCCACAAGCAGAGCAAAAACCAGTCTCAGCGGAACGGATACCAGAGCAAAATAAAAGGTTACTCCGATGGATTTAAAAAATGTCTCATCATGGAACATTTTCACGAAGTTATCCAGGCCTGTAAATACCGGCGGTGAAAGAATATCATATTTGCAAAAGGAATAATAAAGGGATAATCCCATGGGTACAATCATAAACAAAAGAAATCCAATAGTAAAAGGCAGTGTAAAAACAATCCCCGCCGTACTTTCTTTGTTCAGGGCTTTTTTAATTGGATTCATCGTATTTCCTCCTCTAAAAGTTTCTGCCTGCTCACATCATTTCAGCGCGGCAGGCAGAAGCTTAAGAAATCTATTGATCGGTTTTCTTATTTATTCAAAACATTGATTCTTATTTGGAAGCCATAATTTCATTTCCCTTTACGAAAAATTCCTCTGCTGCTTCCTCAGATGTCATTTGTCCGTATGCAACCTTCTCTTCCAGCTGAAGAAGAAGCTCTGTTACTTCACTGGAGCCATTCGGCATCGGAGGATCAATCTGAGAAGAGGACGGGGATACTACCTCATTAATAAATTTGATGCTGTCCTGAGTTGCCTCGTCCAGAGACGGCGACAGCTCTGCTGCTACTTTCTCAGACAGCGGCACACCGCGCTCTGCCAGCAGAATGCTGTTTGCATCCATACTGTTTGTCCAGTAGTCAATCAGTTTCACTGCTTCCTCCGGATTTGCGGAATTAGCAGATACGGAGAAGAACTGCGCCGGTTTCAGGAAATTGGATTTCTTCGGATCTGCAGAAGGCCATGTGGTTACGCCCATTTCCTTCATATCCTCAGGCATGTTGTTCTCATAAGTTCCGGTCTGATTGGACCAGGTGAATACACACCAGGATCTGGAATCCTTGCTTGCGCCGTAGATAAAGGGATCCTGTTCAATTGCACCAGGAGTGATTTCTGCGTAAATGCTGGGTTCTACATGCCATCCCTCTTTTACTCCATCTTCCAGGATCTTGAACATGGGAACTAACTCCTCAGCGCTCTCCAGATTCAGCTTTCCCTCTCCGTACATGGAATGTCCGTTGGCACGAACCATGTACTGGATGATCTCCTGATTTACACCATAAGCCATATTCGTGCGGTAGCCTGTTTTCTCTTTGATCGTTTTGCAGATTTCTACAAACTCATCCAGAGTCATATTGTCTTTAATAGTAACACCGGCTGCATCGGTTACTGTTTTATTATAAAACAGGGATGGTGCGTTGATGCCAATCGGAACTGCATAAAGCTTATCATTTACCTTACCTGAATTTAATACGTCCTGGTTTGCATCATCCAGCTTTAAGGTTCCGTTCTCTACATACGGTGTCAGATCCAGGAGCAGATTATTCTTGGCATACTGATCCAAATATGCATAGTCCATCTGAATCACATCAGGAAGAGAATTTCCTGCTGATGAGGTTGCCAGCTTGTTCCAGTAATCGCCCCACTCAGAAAACTGTCCGTCCAGAGTTACACCTGGATTTAATTCCGCATATTTATCCAGAGCTGCCTGTGTTCTTTCATTGCGGACCTGATTTCCCCACCATGCAACCGTCAGATTTTTTTCTCCGCTCTCCGCTTCTGTTCCGGCTGCCTCTGTCTTCGCATTGCCTTCCGGCTTTGCATCTGAAGAAGCTCCGCCTGAACATCCTGCCAGACTGGCAGCTGTCATCATTCCCGCCATTACCAGCGCCAAGTTTCTTTTTTTCATTGTATTTACCCTCCTGTGAAAATTTGTGTTCTGTACCGCTTTCCGGTTTCTCAGTTCCTTTACTGTTGCCCTTATTATACTCTTCTTTTTTTCCCTTCCGTGATAGTCAAAACCGACATTCGTGTTCAAAAAACAGACCTCTTTTCTTTATCAATTGCATAACTTCTGATTTATATGTATACTGGAAGCTGTCAGGAAAATCTCTCCATTTTTGAGAAAGGAGCTATCTATGACCCGGAAATTTTATGCCTTTCTGCATTCTGTCAGCAGAAAAATACGGCACAGATTAAACGATATTCCCTTGTTTCAAAAGCTGCTTTTTATTGTTCTCAACAATGTTTTTCTTATTGTAATACTTCTGGTTTTAGGCCTCTTTATCTGCAGCTCTGCCTATAACCGGCTTCTTTACAAAACAACTGCCGGAAATCTGACCTATTCTTCCTATACCATTTCCGAGAGTCTGAAAAGTATTGAAGCTGTTTCCTCCTCCATTATCGCAGCCCCGGAAATCCAGTCTGCTTTAACGGATGTAGCAGAATCAAATGATATGCCTGCATGGACCAATGCCAACCGTATTATCAACAACTCTCTGCAGACTTATCATGCCTCTGTGAAAAACAACGGGGCATCGTTTTTGATGATACAAAACGAACATTTTTCCAATTCCACATACACTGTATGGAAAAAAAAGCTGTCTGAAAAGACATTTGAAACTGCCGTGGAGGCTGCCGATGAACGAAACGGAGCTGTCACCTGGACTCCCGCTGATCCGGGAAGCAATTCCCTGCTTATGAGCCGGAAAATCCGAAAAGTAAACAATCTGGAACTTTCCCATTTAGGCACTCTGGTCATTTATGTGGATTTAAATCAGATTATTGAAAAAGCCAACGCTGCAGCGAATCAATATTCTGACAGCCAGTATATTTTGTGCTCAGGAAACCAGATGATTTATGTCCCTGATATTTTTACAGATGAAGAAGTCCACGAGATTATATCATCCTCCAGGGACAAATATCAGACAATAACCCTGGATTCTCATACATATTTTACCGTTCATAACCGTATTCCCGGTTATAATATGGAATACTACAGCCTGGTTTCCTATGATGAGATTATTCGTACTCTGCGTACCTCTGCAGCCTTTTTTCTTGTTATTCTTTTGATTGGTGTCAGTGTAATTATTGTGGTTTCCTACCATCTGATTCGCTCGATTTTGAAGCATTTCAATATACTGATCCAAAAAATGGAACGATTCAGCCAGGATGAGGCAGCGCTTTTAAGCACCAAGTATGATTCTGATTACGCCTACCGCAAAGATGAAATCGGACGCCTCCATCAGGGCTTTGAACGGATGACAAAGCGGATTCAAAATCTCGTAAATACAAACTATGTAAATGAGCTTTTAACACGGGAGGCCCAGATTAAAGCCCTGGAATCCCAGATTAACCCGCATTTTTTGTATAACACTCTGGAGTCCATTAACTGGCGGGCAAAAGCAGTAAATAATCAGGAAATATCTCTGATGACAGAATCCCTTGGTTCCCTGCTGCGGGCAACCCTGAGCAACAAAAAATCTCTGGTTACCCTGTCCTATGAACTAAGCTTAATCAACTCCTATATTACCATACAACAGATCCGTTTTGAAGAACGGCTGGAGTTTGAAAGCCAGATACCGGAAAACCTGAAAAATGCTCTGCTTCCTCCTCTTACCCTGCAGCCTCTTGTGGAAAATGCCATCCACTATGCACTTGAAGAAATTATGGAAACCTGCTATATCACCATTCAGGCAGAGGAACTTCCCCAGGATCCGTCCGGCAGAGAAGCCTCTTTGAAAATTCTTGTAAAAAACAGCGGCTCTGCCTTTGAAGACAATCTGCTGGAGCTTTTGGATACACAGCAAAAAACGCCAAACCGCTCCGGAATTGGTCTTTTAAATATAAACAAACGCATTAAACTGCTTTTTGGCGATGCTTACGGTCTTTCCCTTTACAACGAAGGCGAATTTGCCGTTGCCGCCATTACTATTCCATATCGCACGGAGGAATCTGTATCATGTTAAAACTAGTGATTGCTGATGACGAACGCATTATCCGGGAAACAATTTCAACGATTATTGACTGGAAACAGTATGATATCGAGCTGGTAGGACTGTGCAAAAACGGTCTGGAGGCCTACGATATGATTCTGGACGAATCTCCGGATATTGTACTTACCGATATCCGTATGCCTGGAATGGACGGCTTAGAGTTGATCCAAAGAATTTCCCAGACGGATTTAAACACTCAGTTTATTATTCTTTCCGGATACGGAGAATTTGAATATGCAAAAACAGCAATGAAATACGGCGTGCGCCATTACCTGCTCAAGCCCTGCAGCGAGGTTCAGATTCTGGAAAGTATTCAGGATATTGCCCAGGACTGCTATTTAAAAACCAGTTCTGAGCACTCTTACCCTACCTTGAACAGCATAAGACACAATGTTATTTTCACCATCCTGAATAATGCAATCTGTCAGAATCGGCCTTATGACGAAATTATGCGGTCCTATGAGCCCTATATGGACTTTTATTTTTCTTCCTATCATCTTTTTTATGTGTATTTTCTGGAACAGAAAAACCTGGATGAATTTCTTCAGCAGCTGAAGCAATATGCGGAAAACCATTTCCCCGAGGTTACGATTCACGGCGTATATGTCAATTGCACTCTGCTGCTCTTTTTCAAGGAATTTTCCGGAAACTATCAGGAACTGTCACGTTTCTTTACCAGCATGGAGCTGTCCCATCACCGCGCTTCTCTGGAAACAGAGGATCTGTCCTTTAAAAATCTTCAAACCCTTTTGCAGACAGCATTAGACAAGGTAAAGCGTTTCAGTATGATTTATTACATTAATGACTTCCATATTTTATCCAGCTGTAATTACAGCTTTATTATGGATGAGGCGGAAAAGCTGCTTTCAGCAGCCCTCTCCAGCAGCAGTTCTGAGGATATTGACAATCTGATCTGTCTGCTGTCAACAGTAAATGATCTGTCCTTCCTGAAGCAGCTTTCAAATTCTCTCATGCTGAAAATTACAGCGGCTGACAACCGTCTCTCTACTGTAGACTTAACAGAATGGCTGTTAAATATAACACAGGAAACAAGTCTGGAACAGCTTAAACTTACTCTGGCTGAAAAATTTCGTGGACTTTTGATGATGAAGCCGCAGAAACTTACAACAATTACCATGATACGGCAGATTTACGATTATGTGGAACAGCATCTTTCGGATCCCAACCTTACTTTAAAGCGGATTTCCGAGCAGTATTTGTTTATGAACACCGATTATGTAAGCAAAAAATTTCAAAAGGAGACAGGAACCCGATTTTCAAACTATCTGACAGAGGTACGCATCGAAAAAGCCAAACAGCTTCTCATGTCATTGGGAAATGATAAAAATAAAATTCAGACAGTGGCAGAGCAGGTCGGCTGCGGCAACAATCCCCAGTATTTTTCTCAGCTTTTCAAGAAGAAAACCGGAATGACCCCCAGTGCCTATGTATCGAAACTGAACGGAGAAAGCTAAAATCCAAAAAAGGGCTTCCCGCTTACGCGGAAAGCCCTTTTAAAATCTAGATTTTATAAAATTCAGTATATTCTATCTGAAATTATTCAACGATAGAAACTACACGGCCTGAACCAACGGTACGGCCACCCTCACGGATAGCGAAACGCAGACCCTGCTCCATAGCAACCGGATGAATCAGCTCTACGGTCATCTCTACGTTATCACCAGGCATGCACATCTCGGTGCCAGCCGGCAGCTCGCAAACGCCGGTAACGTCGGTAGTTCTGAAGTAGAACTGCGGACGATAGTTGTTGAAGAACGGAGTATGACGGCCACCCTCGTCTTTGGTCAGAACGTATACCTGAGCGGTAAACTTGTTGTGACACTTAACGGAAGCCGGCTTACACAGAACCTGACCACGCTCGATATCAGTTCTCTGAACACCACGAAGCAGTGCACCGATGTTATCACCAGCCTGAGCCTCGTCAAGCAGCTTACGGAACATCTCGATACCGGTTACAACGGTCTTTCTGGTCTCTTCCTTAATACCAACGATCTCAACCTCGTCGTTCAGATGCAGAACACCACGCTCTACACGGCCGGTAGCTACAGTACCACGACCAGTAATGGTGAATACGTCCTCTACAGGCATCAGGAACGGCTTATCGGTCTCACGCTGCGGATCCGGAATCCAGCTGTCAACTGCATCCATCAGCTCCATAACCTTGTCGCCCCACGGACCGTGCGGATCTTCCAGAGCCTTCAGAGCAGAACCCTGAATGATCGGGGTGTCATCGCCCGGGAACTCGTACTCGTTCAGCAGGTCACGGATCTCCATGTCAACCAGCTCAAGCAGCTCAGCGTCGTCAACCATATCGCACTTGTTCATGAATACAACGATGTACGGTACGCCTACCTGACGGGACAGCAGGATGTGCTCACGGGTCTGAGCCATAACACCATCGGTAGCAGCTACAACCAGGATAGCGCCATCCATCTGAGCAGCACCAGTGATCATGTTCTTAACGTAGTCAGCATGTCCTGGGCAGTCAACGTGTGCATAGTGTCTGTGCTCGGTCTCGTACTCAACGTGAGAAGTAGAAATGGTGATACCACGCTCTCTCTCTTCCGGAGCCTTATCGATATTCTCGAAAGCGGTAGCGGTGTTACCAGCAACTCTCTCAGACAGAACTTTGGTGATAGCAGCGGTCAGAGTAGTTTTACCATGGTCAACGTGTCCGATGGTACCAATGTTACAATGCGCTTTGTTTCTTTCAAACTTTGCTTTTGCCATTTTATGACGTCCTCCTTAATCGGGCCCTTCTTGGGCTTAATTTATAGTTAGGCTGTTTTTTATTATATGCTATTTCTGCAATATTTTCAAGCCTATTTTGTACTGCCGGCAGACTGCCGGAGAAAGAATATTTTTCCTGCAGCTTCCTCCGGACTGCCGCTCAAAGCATTACAATCTATTAATTTTTATGCTCGCTGATGATCTTCTCCTGTACGGACTTCGGAACCGGCTCGTACTTCTCGAAGAACATGGAGTAGTTACCACGACCCTGAGTCTTGGAACGCAGGTCTGTGGAGTAACCGAACATTTCGGAAAGCGGAACCATCGCTCTTACGATCTTGCCGCCGCCTACATCATCCATACCCTCGATACGGCCACGGCGGGAGTTGATATCACCGATAACATCACCCATGTACTCCTCAGGCATGGTTACTTCTACCTTCATGATCGGCTCAAGCAGAATAGCTCCAGCCTTCTGCATAGCTTCCTTGAATGCCATAGAACCGGCAATCTTAAATGCCATTTCGTTGGAGTCTACCTCGTGGTAGGAACCATCGTATACAGTAGCCTTGATACCCAGTACCGGGAATCCAGCAAGGATACCGGACTTGGAAGCCTCTTCGATACCAGCGCCGACAGCCGGGATGTACTCCTTCGGAATAGCACCGCCGACAACGGCAGACTCGAACTTGAACAGTTCTTCGCCGTTGGCATCCATGGGCTCAAAGTGTACTTTACAGTGACCATACTGACCACGTCCACCGGACTGCTTAGCATATTTGCTGTCTACGTCAACAGCCTTGGTGAAGGTCTCTTTGTATGCTACCTGCGGAGCACCAACGTTTGCTTCTACGTTGAACTCACGCAGCAGACGGTCTACGATAATTTCCAGATGCAGCTCACCCATACCGGAGATGATGGTCTGACCGGTTTCCTGGTTGGTGGATGCGCGGAAAGTCGGATCCTCCTCTGCCAGTTTTGCCAGTGCCTCTGCCATCTTGCCCTGACCGGCTTTGGTCTTCGGCTCGATAGCGATATCGATAACCGGCTCCGGGAATTCCATGGACTCCAGGATTACCGGATGCTGCTCGTCACAGAGGGTATCGCCGGTACCGGTGGTCTTGAAACCAACAGCTGCTGCGATATCTCCGGAATAAACCTTATCCAGCTCCTGTCTCTTGTTTGCATGCATCTGCAGAATACGTCCAACACGCTCTTTCTTACCCTTGGTAGAGTTCAGAACATAGGAACCGGAATTCATGGTACCGGAGTACACACGGAAGAATGCCAGCTTACCTACGAACGGGTCAGTCATAATCTTGAATGCCAGAGCGGAGAACGGCTCTTCATCAGAAGAGTGTCTCACGATCTCATTGCCATCCATATCAACACCCTTGATAGCCGGGATGTCTAACGGAGACGGCATAAACTCTACGATAGCATCCAGAAGCTTCTGAATGCCTTTGTTTCTGTATGCAGTACCGCAGCATACCGGAACGGCTGTACACTCGCAGGTTGCCTTACGCAGTACCTTCTTTAATTCTTCAACAGCCGGCTCCTCACCTTCCAGATACTGCATCATCAGGTCATCGTCCAGCTCGCAGATCTTCTCTACCAGCTCAGTGCGGTACAGCTCTGCATCATCCTTCATATCCTCCGGGATATCAATGATGGAGATATCATCGCCCTTATCATCGTTGTAGATGTAAGCCTTCATATCGAACAGGTCAATGATTCCCTTGAACTCGTCTTCCTTACCGATAGGCAGCTGAATGCAGATAGCATTCTTGCCCAGTCTGGTCTTGATCTGCTCTACAGCTCCATAGAAGTTTGCACCCAGGATATCCATCTTGTTGATGAATGCCATACGGGGTACATTGTAGGTATCAGCCTGACGCCATACGTTCTCAGACTGAGGCTCTACACCGCCCTTAGCACAGAAAACACCGACAGCGCCGTCCAGTACACGCAGAGAACGCTCAACCTCTACGGTGAAGTCTACGTGTCCAGGAGTATCGATGATGTTGATACGATGCTCCAGAGCGCCTTTTTTCGGCTTGCAGTTTTCCTGCAGAGTCCAGTGGCAGGTGGTAGCTGCAGAAGTAATGGTAATACCTCTCTCCTGCTCCTGTGCCATCCAGTCCATGGTAGCGGTACCTTCATGAGTATCACCGATCTTGTAGTTTACACCAGTGTAATACAGAATACGCTCGGTAGTGGTGGTCTTACCAGCATCGATATGAGCCATGATTCCGATATTTCTGGTTCTCTCTAACGGATATTCTCTTCCAGCCAAAGCTTTGTCCTCCTATTAGAATCTAAAATGGGAGAAGGCCTTGTTAGCCTCTGCCATCTTATGCATGTCTTCTTTACGTTTTACAGATGCGCCGGTATTGTTTGCTGCATCCATAATCTCGTTTGCCAGTCTCTCAACCTGGGTCTTCTCGCCTCTCTTACGGGAGAACATGGTGATCCAGCGCAGAGCCAGGGTCTGTCTTCTCTCCGGCTTAACCTCGATCGGCACCTGATAGGTAGCGCCGCCGATACGTTTTGCCTTAACTTCCAGAACCGGCATAATGTTGTTCATAGCCTCTTCAAAGACCTCAAGGGCCGGCTTGCCGCTCTTTTCTTCCACACGGGCAAATGCGCCGTATACGATCTTCTGGGCTACACCCTTCTTACCATCCAGCATGATGTTGTTGATCAGCTTGGTTACAACCTTGTTGTTGTATAAAGGATCTGCCAATACGTCTCTTTTCTGAATATGTCCTTTACGTGGCACGTTACTTCCCTCCTTAATCATAAATAATTGATTAGCTCATCGGTACTCACATGTTTCCATAAAATGTGTTCGTGCGGTAATTTTATATTTCCTGCAACCTACAGGTCAATATCAACTTCCAGCACATAACGGAACGCCAAAAGCCTTCCGCAATCACTTTTTACTTGCGTTAGTGGTACAATTCATTCCCTGTTTTCCGCCCGAAGGGGCAACGGGAACCTGCGTTCCTGCGCTTACGCTGCGCAGAAGCTTTGCAGCTTTTTATTACTTCTTAGCTGCTTTCGGTCTCTTAGCGCCGTATTTGGAACGAGCCTGCTTACGGTTTGCTACACCTGCGGTATCCAGGGTACCTCTGATGATGTGGTATCTGGTACCTGGTAAGTCTTTTACTCTTCCTCCGCGGATCAGAACTACGCTATGCTCCTGAAGGTTGTGACCCTCACCCGGAATATAGCTGGTTACCTCGATACCGTTGGAAAGACGTACTCTGGCGATTTTACGAAGTGCAGAGTTCGGCTTCTTCGGGGTAGCAGTCTTAACTGCGGTGCAGACGCCTCTCTTCTGAGGAGAAGAAGTATTGGTAGCACGCTTCTGTAAGGAGTTATAACCTTTCTGCAGAGCCGGTGCAGTAGACTTCTTTGCTGCTGACTGTCTTCCCTTTCTCACTAACTGGTTGAATGTTGGCATTCTTTTCACCTCCTGTGATATTGTCTGTTGGTTGCTGTTTCTTTCAGCTTTTACGCACAAAAATACAAGCGATTTTGCACGCCATATCATTATATCCGGATTATAAATGGCTGTCAAGATACTTTTTCATTTTTTTACAATATTAATGTAACAGTTCAGCCTTGCGGGGATTCAGGCAAACGCCTTGTGACTTCTTTCCCCGTCATAAACAGGGACATCCGGGAATAAAATCAAATAAATCTCCCGACAAGGAAGCTGCTTATATGAATTCTTCCAAAACAGGGGCGCTCATACGCTCCCTTCTTATTTCCTATGTAATCTCCGGTCTTTTGCTTCTGGCCCTTTCCTTTGCACTCTACCGGTTAAAGCTGAAGGAAGCGCAGATCAATCAGGCTGTTTTTGCCGTCTATGGCATCGCCTGCCTGGCCAGCGGTTTTGTCTGCGGAAAAATAACAGGCAAGCGCCGCTTCTTCTGGGGTCTTTTCAGCGGACTCCTTTATTTTGCCGTGCTCTTTCTCCTGTCCTGGGCAGTCAGCCGCGGAGCCTCCCCTGCCTCCGGCCGTACAGCAGCCGTGATGCTTCTCTGTGCCGCTGCAGGCGCCATAGGCGGAATCCTCAGCTGAACCGTTTTTACAGGGTCCTAGGTACATCTTCACATCGGAATACAGCTGTGGAATAAAAAAGAAGCCGGCGAGCTTCTCCGCCTGCGGCGGGTCGCTTCTGCGACAAAATTCTCTGCCGCCGCATGGCGATCCTCGCGGAGCGTTTTTGTTTCACAGGACGTAATTTCCTGTGAAACAAAAAACAGGCGGGGCTTTACGCCTCGCCTGCCGTGCTGTGGTCAACAGCCCATTCCGGCTGCCGTCTCTTTTCTTCACGATCTGACTCCTGCTGAATAAACAGCCGGATCTTATCAATTCTGTTTTTCTCTACGTGCTCTACCACAAGGCGGATATTCCCGCAGTCAACTGCTTCCCCTTCCTCCGGAAGGTGTTCAAGAAGTCCAATCACAAGACCGCCGATGGAATCATAATCCTCCGATTCCAGCTCCAGATCCAGGCGATCATTCAGATCATCCAGCTTGGCAGAACCGCTGACCAGGTATTCATTGGGAGCAATCTCCTTTACCTCGTCCTCCTCGTCCTCATCGTACTCATCCCGGATATCACCTACAATCTCCTCCAGCATATCCTCCAGAGTAATCAGACCTGCTGTAGCGCCGTATTCATCCAAAACAATAATAATATTGTTGGAGGTTTTCCTCATCTCAACCATCAGCTCCGCTGTCTTTTTATACTCATAAGTATAAAGGGGCTGCCTTAACAAATCCCGCAGGGAAAACTTCTGCGCATTGTCATACAGAAGAAAATCCTTTACATTAATAATACCAATCACGTTGTCCGTGGAATTCTCATAAACAGGAATTCTGGTAAAGCGCTCCTTCCGGAACAGCTCAATCAGCTCCTTGTAGGTGGCATTCACATCCACCATCACCATGTCAATCCGGGGAACCATCACATCTCTGGCCACGGCGTCTCCGAAATCGAACACGTTGTTAATCATCTTCTTTTCTTCGCTTTCAATCACGCCTTCCTCGTGGCTTACCTCCACAATGGTACGCAGCTCATCCTCGGTAATGGCATCCGGCTTCTTGTTCGGATCCACCCGCAGAAGAAACATGACTGCCGTAGACAGTTTGTTTACCAGAAAAATCACCGGCGTCAGCAGACGCATCAGCCAGTACACAATCCCTGCATAAGCCAGGGAAAGACGCTCAGCATTGAGCGTTGCCATGGTCTTCGGTGTAATCTCACCAAATACCAGAATCAGCAGAGTCAACACACCGGTTGCCACACCGACAGCTTTGCTGCCGAATAACTCCATAGTCAATGTGGTCATCATAGACGATGCCGAAAGGTTTACAATGTTGTTGCCTACCAGAATCATACTGAGCATTTTCCCGGGGTTCTCTATCACCTTCATCAGGGTAATGGCCTTCTTGTCTCCGGCCTCAGCCAGAGTGCGAATCCTCATCTTGCTGACGGTGGTAAGCGCCGTTTCCGCAGAAGAGAAAAATCCCGATAAACCTAACAAAAGAATCACAAGAACCAATCGTATGCCCACACTGTCGCCTGAGTCTAACATAAAATACTATCAATCTCCTTTTTTTGTAAATTGCCTATCATTGTACAATGTTTCCTATCTTCTGTCAACCAAAGAGCCTTCAGTTTCCTTGAATTCTCCTTGTTTTCACAAAAAATTTATGGTAACTATTCAGGACGGCGGGAGAGCTGGCAGAAAAATTCGTGTCAAGCTTGCTTGTAAACGGGTTTTCCTGCCAGTTCTCACATCGGAGGAATCTCCGATGCTTCTTGTTCGGCTTTGCCGGACAAGAAGATGCCCCGGCCTGAACAGTTACAATTTATGTTTATCAGGAAAGGCACCGTCTTGATTTCCCCGGCATTTTCTTTTTATTCCTGCCGGTCTCAAAAAGCTCCAGAACCATCAGAAGCACCGTTCCCGCCAGCACAAACAGATCTCCCAGATTAAATACTACTTTTTTCAAAAATCCAAAACGCAGATTGGCATAATCTACCACATACCGGCGAATGCATCTGTCATAAAGATTGCTCAGTCCCCCTCCCAGAACCAGGACAAGACCTGCCTTCTGACCCTTGTGTCCCCGGCTCTGCATCAGGCACAGCAAAAAACCTCCAAGACAGGAAATCACAGCCATCGGAATTCCTCTGACCAGTTCCCCGTGCTTTTCCATAAATCCAAAGGGAAAACCTCCGTTGTGATTACGGTACAGCCAGAGCCTGCCTCCCGTTTTCGCCGCCGGGCGCGGAAAATCCTCCGGCTTCTGATGTTCTATCCATTCCTTCACGATCAAATCTGCTGCCGCTAACAGCGCAATGATTGCCGCCAATGCCATACTGATGTCCCCCTGTTCTCTGTGATAATTTTTATTTTACTATGTTCTAAAATATCCGTCAATTTATTCTCATTTCCCGCTGTTCTTTCATAATAATAATACAAAGATAACTGTTCAGGTGAAAAAATGAAGCTCTGTGATTTTTATCCCGGGTCAGAGGATTTCGCGGATTTTATTGTCCGGTACTCTGCCCGTTCTCTCTGGTCTGCTCCTGATCAGAAAAACCACCGCTGTCTCAATTACGTCAGCCGTGATTTTGCCATTCTGCATCTTCCTCTGGAACAGGCGCTTCCCATAACGCTTTCCCGCTATTCCTACGAAAGCATTCCGAAACTTTACGGTCTTCAGGACACAACCGCTCTGGAAATCAGCGGAATCTCTCCTGTGTTTGAACAGCCTGCCTTAAATGCAGCCGGGCGCGGCGTTTTAATCGGTTTTATTGATACAGGCATTGATTATACCAATCCGCTGTTTCGCAACCCTGACGGCACCACCCGTATCTACAATATCTGGGATCAGTCTGTTTCCGGTGAATCGGCGCCGGAAGAGGTTCCCGGTTTTCAGCCCTTATACGGAACTGTCTACAGCAGAGAACAGATCAACCAGGCCCTTGCCTCGGAAGCTCCCTATAAGATTGTTCCCACCCGTGATACAGACGGTCACGGCACCTTTATGGCCGGCGTTGCAGCCGGAAACAGAATCAGTCTGCCGGAGCCCTTTTCCGGAGCTGCCCCGGAGGCCTCTCTTGCCATAGTAAAATTAAAGCCCGCAAAACAATATCTGCGGGACTTTTTTCTGATTTCTCCGGAAGTTCCGGCCTATCAGGAAAATGATATTATGGCGGCTGTCAGTTATCTTCTGGGACTGGCCAACCAGTATCAGATGCCTCTGGTTCTCTACCTGGGCGCCGGAACCTCTCAGGGCGCCCATGACGGAACCTCTCCTCTTTCCCTCCAGCTTCAGGATCTGATTGGAACCCAGGGGCTCTTTCTGTCAGCAGCCGCAGGAAATGAAGCCGGCTATCACCACCACTATTTCGGCGGACTTTCCGAAAATCAGGATTTCGATGATGCAGAAATCCGGGTTGGTTCCAGGGAAGCCGGTTTCTGTCTGGAGCTGTGGGCAAAAAATCCCGAGCTTTACACCGTGGGCTTTGTCTCTCCCTCCGGGGAAATTGTAGAACGGATTCCCCTGGTTCTTGGGCGGGATACGGTGATTCCCTTCCGGCTGGATGCCTCACGGATTACCCTGTCCTACCTGCCCAACGAAACAAATTCCGGAAGCCAGCTGATTTTTATGCGGTTTGAAACACCTGCCCCGGGAATCTGGCATGTTCGTGTATATCCTGTTCTCTCCATACACGGACAATTCCATATGTGGCTCCCCATGCATGGTTTTCTCTCGGAAGAAACGCTCTTTCTCCGCCCGGATCCGGATACAACCATTACCGATCCCGGCAACAGTCTGATGCCCACCACCGTCAGCACCTTTGATCATCTGAATAACAGCATTTATATTCACAGCAGCCGCGGTTATACCAGAGACGGACAGATCAAACCGGATCTGGCCGCTCCCGGAGTTCGTGTTCAGGGTCCTGCCGTACAGCAGGAAAATAAAGCCGGAACCACCCTTCCGGTTCTTACCTGGCGTACCGGCTCCTCCGTTGCCGCCGCCATCACAGCCGGGGCTGCCGCTGTTCTCCTGTCCTGGGGAATTGCTTCCGGAAATGAAAAATCCCTGACCAGCACCTCTCTGAAGGCCACTCTGATCCGCGGCGCCGACAGAAACCCGGGATTCTCATGGCCAAACCGGCAGTGGGGCTTCGGAACCCTCAATCTCTACCAGAGTTTTCTGCAGATGCGGGAATAAATTATCCCCGCATCTGAATCAAAGGACCGCCGCTTTTTTCCAGATAGGGACGTGTAATCACCACAGAACCGATATTGGGATCCTTGGGGATTTCATACATAATATCCAGCATATATTCTTCCAGAATTGCCCGAAGCGCCCTGGCTCCTGTTTCCCTCTTCAGCGCCTCCGCAGCAATCCACCGCAAAGCCTCATCGTCAAATACCAGCTTCACCTCATCCATCTCCAGCAGACGGATATACTGTTTCAAAATCGCATTTTTCGGTTCCTTTAAAATACGAACCAGCATATCCTCTGTCAGCTTATCCAGAGTCACTACCACAGGCAGACGCCCTAAAAACTCCGGAATCATGCCAAATGCCCGCAAATCCTCGCTTGTCACCTGGCGCAGTACATTTTCCGCCCCGTCCACGCTGTCCTTGAGCTGAGCGCCAAAGCCCATGGAAGTCGCTTTTGACAGTCTTTCTTTGATGATTGTTTCCAGATCCGGGAATGCACCTCCGCAGATAAACAGAATGTTATCTGTATTTACCGTCGCCATAGGTGACAGGGCATTTTTCTGGTTGGAGCCTACCGGCACCTCAACGGTGCTTCCCTCCAGCAGCTTTAACAGCTCCTGCTGAACAGATTCTCCGCTGACATCTCTGGTGTTGGTTTCTTTCTTCTTGGCAATTTTATCAATCTCATCAATAAAAATAATTCCATGCTCTGCCCGCTGCACATCATTGCCTGCTGCAGCCAGAAGCTTTGACACAACGCTTTCAATATCATCTCCAATATAGCCCGCCTCTGTCAGAGAGGTTGCGTCTGCAATAGCCAGGGGCACATCCAGAAGCCTTGCCAGAGTTTTTACCAGATAGGTTTTTCCGCTTCCTGTAGGACCTGCCATAAGGATATTGGACTTTTCAATTCTTACATCCTCATTTTCTGTCTCCTGATTTTTTCCGGAGCCTCTCAAATCCTCTGCATACACCCGCTTATAATGATTGTAAACGGCCACTGAAATCACTTTCTTTGCCCGCTCCTGTCCAATCACATACTCATCCAGCTTCTGCTTAATCACATGAGGCGCAGGAATATCCTTCAGAGAAAATTCCGGGCCTTCTTTTTTCTTCTTTTTCTTAATCTGCTGTCTGGGAGCAATCCCCGCATGCTCTGCATCCAGTCCTTCCGGGGGAACAGAAAAATTCATATTCATATAAGGCATTCCTGATATTTTAGATAAATCCACTTTGGACAAATCCATTCCCGGTATATTCATACCTCCGCCCATAATAGAGTCAAATGCCTTCTGCATACAATCATGGCACAGGCACATATTGCCCGGCATCACAATCATACTGCCAGCCTTACTTTCCGGCCGGCGGCAGATATAGCAGATTTTTTCATACTCCTGTCCATCCTTCTCATCAGCGCCGGAATCCGTTCCCTCTTCCGTTCCGGTACGCAGTTCCTTTTCTTCCATCCTCGCAATCCCTTTCCTTTTTTCTTATTTCACAGCAGCTTTGTCCTGTATTTCCTGTTCCCTGTAAACAGGCAGGAAAATACACTGCCTGACTGCCGCCTTATTTGTACGCAAATACTCAGGGTGTATAAAAACACTCTGAGTATCTGATGGTTCCTGCTGTTTTCCGCAGCCGGCACTTTTCTGTTTCCTTTAATTGGTTTCCGCAGCCGGCTTTGTTCCAAGTGTAATTTCCACAGTGCGCTCTACATACTCTCCGTTTTCCAGGGACTGTACTGTAAGATTTACTGTGTCGCCGCCCTCATAATAGGTCAGCATTTCTTTTAAATCCTCCATGGTTCGAACGGTCTGTCCGTCGAATTTGGTAATAATATCTTTTTCTCTCAGTGTTGAGCGGGATGCTGCGCTGTCCTCTGTAATTTTATATACATAGATACCACGCGGCATACCGTACATGGCTGCTGCCGTCTCGTCAATGTTCTGTCCCTGGATTCCCAGATATCCCTGTTTTCTTTCGTCTACAGCCACTCTGGTTTTCTTGTTCATCAGCTCATTGATAATATCCTGTGCCTGAGAAATGGGAATTGCATAGCCCATTCCCTCTACCTCTGTAGAAGAATACTTGGCAGCGTTAATACCGATAACCTCACCGTTCATATTCAACAGTGCGCCGCCGCTGTTTCCCGGGTTAATGGCTGCGTCTGTCTGAAGCAGATGTCTGGTTGTGTCATCTTCTGCATGAACCTCCCGGTCCAGAGCGCTCACATATCCCACAGTTACCGACTGGCCGTATCCCAGTGCATTGCCGATGGCAATTACGCCCTGGCCAACCTTCAGCGCATCGGAATCACCCATAACTGCTACTTTAATACGGCTCATAGTCTCAGCCGGAATATCACTGAGCTTTACTGCAATCACTGCCAGATCAGAATCAGAATCGGTTCCCTTAATGGCTGCTGTCACCGGCTCGTTATCGATAAAGGTAACCGTCAGCTCCCTGGAATCCTCAACCACATGGTTATTCGTAACAATCAGAAGCTCTTCATCATTCTGGCCTACGATGATTCCGGATCCGCTGCTTGGAACCTCAATGGTCTGGCTTGGTCCGAACCAGGTCTGATGCTGAAGAAGCATGGTGTTGTTAATGGCAACTACTGACGGCATTGCCTTTTCCACAATAGCAGAAACATCTGTCTGAATTGCCGCAGTCACCGGCACTCCGCCGTTTCCGCCTGAACCGGTATTGCCGCTGGTTTCTGCCTGCGCCACAGTCACCGGCTCTGATGTGCTTTCTGTTGTGTAACGGCCCTTGACCAGCTCGCCCACTGTATTCACGGCAAACATGGTACCTCCGGCTACGGTTCCAAACAAAAGCGCTGCCGCAGTTACTCCGGCCACTTTGACAGCCATAGAACCTTTCTTCTTCCCACGAACCTCTCTCTCCTGCGGAATATAGGAAGTATCCCGGTAATCCCGTCTTGTATACATATCCTGCTGGTCTGTATTCTGACCCTCTGACCTTGTATAGCCCTCCTGGCTTCCTGCCCGCACATAGCCGCTCTGGTCTGCACTCTGGCTTTCCGGTCTTGTATAGCGCTCCTGGCTTCCTGCTCCATTTTCATTTTCCCGATATTCATTTCTTTCATTATCAAACATCGTCACAATCTCCTTTCTGCGGTTCCCTATATGGAATAACAGCTCAGATGTCTTTCTCTTCCTGTATCGTCTCAGAACTGTTTTTTGTTTTCTTTTTTCTTATATGGAAACTATATCGTGATTTTGTGTCGAAAATGTGATGGAATTATAGTTTGTATGTGAATTCCTGCGGGTTTTTAAATTTTACGGCGGTCTCAGACAGATAACTGCCCGAACCGCCGCATGGGTCTGCTTTAAATGACGAATATTATTGTCCCGGTCCTGCCACTACACCGGTTCCCGCTGTAGGAACAACAGAAGATCCACTGCTGTTTCCGCCTCCCGATCCCGGAGAGACAATGGGATTTCCATTCTGGGAACTGCTTCCCGGCCCTCCTGTATTTCCTGAGTTACCGGAGGAAGAGCTTCCCGGTCCTCCATTTTCCGGAGAGCCTGTCGTTGCAATGGCTCCCGGAGCATCTGTCACATTGCCAGGTCTGGAACCAGAGGAGCTTTCCGGAGCTGTCGGTCTGATTGTCCCGGAACCGCTCTCTCCCGGGCGGGATGAGGTGCCGTTTCCGGAAGATGTTTCTCCCGGACGGGACGAGGTGCCGTTTCCGGAAGAACTTTCTCCCGGACGGGATGATGTGCCGTTTCCGGAAGAACTTTCTCCCGGACGAAGAGACGTGCCGCTTCCGGAGGAGCTTTCTCCCGGACGGGACGAGGTGCCGCTTCCGGAGGAACTTTCTCCCGGACGAAGAGACGTGCCGCTTCCGGAAGAACTTTCTCCCGGACGAAGGGTCTCACCCGGCCTTGTAATATAATTGCCGTCCGCATCTGTAGGATAAATAATATTGCCGTCTGCATCTGTCTCAGTCGGACGAATCCAGTCTCTTCCTGTAGATTCCTTCGGATTGCCGTTTTCATCCGTCTCTGCAGGCTCAAGAGACGGCGCCCGATCGTCTGTCAGATATCCGTCTGCATCCGTTTCCCACTTTACGTATTCTCCGTCTGCATTCGTCTCCATCTTTACCTTTTTGCGGACACGCTCTCCATTTGCATCCTTAACATAAACATACTGATAGCCTTCCTCTGCCGTTTCCTTTGTTTCTTTTGTTTCCTTTGCAGATTCCGTCTCCTGCTTCTGTGTTTCTGCAGGCTTCGTCTTCGGCGGCTGAATCACGCCTCCGTCTGTTCCCACTTTATCTACATACTGGCCTTCCTTGTAAATTCCTGTGTCAGAAGCAATTTTGGCGCTGATTTTCTTCACCGTCTCAGAAGGCGTATAGTCTGTGTTTCCATAGAGGAATTCATGAAGCTTCTTTACGTTACTTTCCAGAGTTGCCGGAACTACCACATCACCTTTCTTTTTGATATTGGCATTGCCCCGGGCCTGAGGGAATCCTGTGGTTTCTCCCAGATGGAATTTACTGATATTCTTTGCATTATTCACCAGATCATCTACCCAGATACTGGTAGAAACCTGAGGGAATACCGTTCCAATCAAAACATACAGAGTCTGGAAATCCGCCGTTTTCGCTTTTTCAAAAGCCTGCTGGATAATCTTTCTCTGACGTTCTGTACGGGCGAAGTCCGTATCCATCAGACGAAGACGTCCATAAGCCACGGCCTGAACACCGTCTAAATGATTCATGCCTGCATGAGTCAGCTGATGAGAGCCTATCCCCGTTGCTTTTACTGTCTCTGTAATAAAGGAGTTAATATAATAAAACTCCGCCTTGCTCAGTTCAATGTCCACACCGCCCAGAATATCAATGGCATTTGCCACTGCCTTCCAGTTGAAGGTCATATAATCATTGATTTCCAGATCCAGGTTCCTGTTCAAAGTCTCAATCGCCTGTTCCGGTCCTCCTACCGCATAAGCGTAGTTCAGCTTATTGTAGGTTCCCTCCTTGGAAACATTCAGATAAGTATCTCTGTATACAGAAACAAGCTTAATCTCACCTGTATCCCGGTTGATATTGCAGATCATGTTAACATCCGCATTGGTTCCCTTGGTCACAACATTGCCTCGGGAATCCACGCCGAAGATGGCAATGGTCCAATAGCCCTTCATCTGCTCTGCCACATCCTCGGAAATCTCGTTGGTAGCAATGCTGTCCATATTGAAATTCTCCGGACGCTGAATCTTTGCCATGGTTCTGGCTACAAAGCCATAGCCGAAAATCAGAGCCAGCGCAATACATTCTGCAACAATCATAATCAGCAGACGGCGGCGTCTCTTTTTTTTCTGAATCTGAGCCTGAACTCTGGGAGACAGACCATCTGCGCCTGCCGCAGTCTGACGGGCGCTTTGTCTGGTCTGAGAGGACTGTTTCCTTCCCGTCTCCGGACGTGCGCCTCTGCCTCTGGAGGCTGCTGCCCTGCTTCTGCCCCGTCCCGTGCGCTCCTCGCTTCCGAAGCTGCGTTCTGCTCTTCCAGAAAAGGCTTCAGACTCACCTGCCTCCTCCTGATGCAGCTGGCGGCGTTTCCTTTCCTCCCACAGTTCCTGTTCACTGCGGTAATCCGCCCCTGCTGTTCCATATCCGGCTCTGTGGCTGCTGTGTCTTCTGGAATACTCGCCGTTTCCTGCTTCACCTCTGCGCCCGCCGGAATACTCTGCCCGGTCATCCGGGGTTCCTGACTCCCGTCTCCGGCCATCCTGCCTGCTGCGCCCTAACTCCTCATCAAAATCACGATTCATTGACGTACCTCTTTCTGTCTGGCTTGCTGCCTGTTTCCACCAGGAAATCAATAGGCATTTTTATTAATGAAACCCTTGAAAAATGTCAGAAATAAAATCTTAAAATCAAATCCCAGGGTCCAGTTCTCAATGTAATACAGGTCATGCTCAATCCGCTTCGCAATCGAAGTATCTCCGCGGTATCCATTGACCTGAGCCCATCCGGTCATTCCCGGACGAACCTGGTGCTTAATCATATAGCGGGGAATTTCCTCTTTAAACTTTTCCACAAAAAACGGCCGCTCCGGTCTTGGTCCCACCAGGCTCATATCCCCCATCAGCACATTAATCAGCTGCGGCATCTCATCGATGCTGGTTTTCCGGATAAACCGGCCTACCGGCGTCACTCTGGGGTCATGGGGCGTAGTCCATTTTCCCTTTTCCTTGTCAGGCTCCTGCACCTCCATGGAGCGGAACTTGTACATACTGAACGGACGATTGTGAAGTCCCACCCGTTCCTGCTTATAAATCAGCGGTCCGGGAGAAGTCAGTTTAATCAGCCCTGCCGTCACCAGCATAATGGGGGAAAACAAAATCAGGGCAACCACTGCACCGAAAATATCCACCATCCGCTTCACGGTGGCATTCAGCAAATCATTCAGCGGAACTCTCCGGATATTGATAACCGGAAGTCCCTGAAGATCCTCTGTATAAGGCTTTGTAGGAATGATTCCATTGTAGTCCGGAATAAATTTTGTATGAACACCGGACTTTTCGCACTCCGCCACCAGCTGCTCCAGGCAGCCGTAATCACCAATACTTAAAGTAATGGCAATTTCATCCATCATATTCAAATCCAGAATTGATTTCAGATTGCTGACAGGACCGATGATCCTGATTCCCCGGTACTCTTCATTCTTTTCCCGGTGATCATCCAGAATTCCTCGAATCTGATATCCCCACTCCGGATTCGACAAAACACGGTCAATGTATCCTTCCGCCGCCCGGCTGTAGCCAACCAGAAGCACATGCTTCTGATTGTAGCCCTTGGAGCGGATGGAGCGGAGCATATTCCGGATCAGATATCGTTCCAGAGTCTCTGCTGCAATATTGATCAGGAAAAAACCGCCTACCAGCCTTGCCGAAAAATGATGCAGGTAAGGATTTTCCCTTCCCAGATACAGAATTGTTCCAAATAGAAACAGGCCGATCAGGTTGGCCTTGAAAATATTGGCAAATTCCAGTCTTCTGCCCTGCACCCGCTTGGGGGTAAACAGTTTAAAAAAAGCATACAAAAGGAGATACACCGGCACGATAATAACCAGTGCACTCATATAAAACCAGGTAGGCAGGATTCCCGCCTTACCGAACATTCCGATTTTCAGGAAAATAAACCAGCTGAGAATATAGGCCGCGGCAATCACGAGCGCGTCCAGAAGAACGTGCAGGCGGTTAAACCTGGTCTGGTTATCTTTTATCATAGGATCCACCTTGTTTCCAGTTCCGGGGTCAGAGCTGCCCCGGTTCCAAACTGCATAGTAACTCAATGGTAACGATTATACACGATTTTAACACTGAACTCTATAAATTTTTTCTTAAATATCAGGGACGTTTCTTTCTTATTTCTTTTTTCCCGCTCTGAAACCCCCGTTCCCTGCATCCTGCGCTGTCATAACTTTTTCAGATGGCGTCTGGAAAACTCATAAACGTACAGCGCCGCGCCGTATATCAGTTCCCACTCAATCGCCAGATAATTTTTGAAATTTTCTTTTTTATAAGGAACCTTCTTTGTGTGCTTTACAGTCCGAATCCCCTCGGCAATTCCGTCGAGATACTCCTTCGCAAATCCCCGTTTCTTAAAAAACAGATACTTTCCGGCCACTCCCATAAGAATGGGAACACTGTTTACCAGCAGCTGAGGCAGCGGCATATTTTTATAATTCAGATATACGGAATTGCGGGCCGCCAGCCGCACCTTAAAGGAATTGTATTTGGAACCGCTGGTTCCGCTTCCCACATGATACACAACAGCGCTGGGACAGTATCTGTTATAGTATCCCGCAATTTTTGCCCGGTATCCCACATCAATGTCTTCCAGATATGCAAAATGCATTTCATCAAAATATCCGATTTCCTCGAAAATCTCCCGGCGGTAAATCGCAGCACCGGCACAGGCAGAAAAAATATGGCAGGGACGTTCATAGCGCTCAATCTCCTGTCCTACTCCCCGCTGATATGCCCAGCCCATGATACTGTACATATCTCCTCCGTCATCCATCCGGTCTCTGCGGTGCATCTGAATCATTCTGGGACTTACAGAAAATATGCGGGGCGACTGCTCTATTGCCTTCACCAGTTCTTCGATATAATCCGGTTCTGCCTCTGTGTCATTGTTTAAAAGAATCACATAAGGCGTCCGGGAAGCCCGGATTCCTGCATTAACAGCACCGGAAAACCCGGTATTCTCCTTCAGGAAAATACCGGGAATCTGATGCTCCTTCAGCCATTCTGCGCTTCCGTCTGTGGAGCCGTTGTCCACCACCAGCACCTCAAACTCCTGGCTGGTCTGCCTCTTCAGCGCTGCCATGCACGGTTCCATAAACTTCAGTCCGTTGTAATTGGGAATAATCACTGTTACTTTCTTTTCCATATTGTATCTCACTTTTCCAAAGCTATACTTCCAGCTTATAGGGCTCTCCAATCTTTTCCTTCAGCAGATCTCTCAGTGCAAAATTTGATTTGCGGAGCGTCAGGTTCGGATTGTAATAGGGATCTCCGTTTTTCAGAATATCCGGCCACCGGCGGGCAAAAATAGCTACCTCACGGTTAAATCTTGCCACCTTCTCCGGAGTATCCTCCAGTCCCCGTGATTTTGACTCATAGTGATGCATCACAGCATAAGGCGCATAAACCACCAGTTTTCCCAGAGCCCGCACCTTCATGCAGTAATCAATGTCATTGAAGGCAACCGCCAGCTCCTCGGTAAATCCGCCGGCCTGACAGAACACCTCTGTCTTTGTCATCATGCAGGCTGCTGTCACCGCACTGTAATCCTGAGCGCACATTGCTCTGTGGAAATAGCTGTTTTCCGCCTCGTGAAGCCCGATAAAGGTATGACCGGCAATTCCTCCAAAGCCAATCACCACCCCGGCATGCTGAATCGTATCATCCTGATAAAGCAGTCTCGCTCCCACAATGCCTACCTCCGGACGCTGGCAGAATCCCAGCATCTCCTCAAAAAGGCCGGGAGACACAATCTCTGTGTCATTGTTTAAAAACAGAAGATAATCTCCCGCCGCAAACTGGGCGCCGAAATTATTGATGGCAGAATAATTAAATTCTCTTTCCCAGCACACAACCCGGACCTGCGGAAATTCCTTCTGCAGTTTTTCATAATAAGTAAATGTTTCGGATTCCGTACTGTTATTTTCAATCACCACAAATTCCAGATTCCTGTAAGTGGCTCTTTCTATAATCGAACGAATACACAGATCCAGATCTGCAGCGTGATCCTTATTGGGAATAATCACAGACACCAGCGGCTCTCCCGGAATCCGGAATTTTGTATGGTAAATCCCGTAATCCACGCCCTTTTCCACAGACTCCGCCGGAATTTTGCATCTCTCATAATGGGCCATAATCGCCCTAGCTCCCGCCTCAAAGGCGTACAGCTTGCTTTCCGGATTGCTGGCAGTGGAATCCTGGTGGCAGCGCCAGTGATACAAAACTCTGGGAATGTGATAAATCTCCTTTGCCGCCTCTGTACACCGGAAAATAAAATCATAATCCTGAGCTCCGTCGTACTCATTGCGAAATCCTCCCACCTGCTCTAACAGTGTTCGCTTTACCACAAACAGATGGCAGATATAGTTTACGCTGGTCAGAAGGTCCGGATTGAAGTCCGGCTTAAAATGCGGATCAAAAAGAGCGCCGCCGTCCATATCCAGCTTATCCTCATCTGAATAAATCACATCGCAGCCAGGATACTCATTGATGGCCGAAGCCACCTCAAACAGAGCCTGCTCCGGAATCGTATCATCATGATCCGCCAGCACCACAAAATCTCCCGCTGCCATCTCAATCGCCGCATTGGTATTGCCGGAAATACCCAGGTTTTCGCCCAGATTCTTATAATGAAACCGGCTGTCCCGGGCTGTGTACTCCGCCATTACCCGTTCCACAATCTTTCCTTCTCCGGCCGGACTTCCATTGACGAGACAGACCTCCCAGTTTTTGTAGGTCTGCACAAGAATAGAGTCCAGCATTTCACGAAGATATTTCTCCGGAGTCTTGTAAGCCGGTATCACCACAGAAAGAAGGGGTTCAAAGGGAAGCTTTGTCTCTCTCTGACGATTCAGCTCCTCTTCTGTGGGTTTTGTCAGATCATACCACTCGCCGTAATCATAATCATTGTCCAGTCCCTGAAGCTTATGCTTGGACTTTAAAAACAAGGCCTTCAGACCATGCTTTTTCCCGAAATCCACAGCTACCCGGACTGTCTCCATATTCATCAAATCCCGGATCTTCTCCATCCGCTTATGCGCCACACTGGCCCGCTTGGCAATCAGCTCCTCATTGAATTTGATCCGTGCCGTTTTCCCGTCACAGCGAATCAGAAGCCAGTAATCTGCGCCGCGAGTGTAGGGGAAGCGGATATCAAATCCATAATCCCGGTCATACACCTGCTTATAATAAATCTGACTTACATCATCCCGTCTGGTTGCCACATAACGAAATTCCACCGGCTCCCGGTTTCCGTCCTGAACCTGGAATTCCGCCCGGGACTGGGGTGTCTTTCCAATCACCCAGCCATTCAGCTCTATGGAATTTTCCCGGATTCTTACTACATCTATCTTATACTTCATCAGCTTTTTGTCCTTTTCCCTCTGTACTGTCCCAATTCAGACGCTCTTCCTCAATAACCAGGGGCCTGCGCATAACTCTCTGGTTGATTGCCAGCACATACTCGCCCACCATACCGATGAAAAACATCTGGACAGAGCCCAGAAACAGCATTCCAATCAAAAGCGGCGCCATGCCTGCTGCAAATCTGTCCCACCAGACCAGCTTCATAACCAGATAAACAAGAGCGACTCCCATGCTGATCACACCGCAGGCCGCTCCCAGAAAGGTTGCCAGCCGCAGTCCCACCTTCGTGTAGGAGGTAATGCTCAGCATGGCTGCATCATACAGCCGGTAGAAATTATTGTGGGTCTTTCCCGCCCTGCGTTTTGGCTGCTCGTAGGGAATTTCCTTTCTTTTATATCCCAGCTCCGCCACAATTCCCCGAAGGAAGGGCGTAGGATCATTTAAATTCCGCAGAACCTCAATAAAATCTCTGTCATAAAGCCCGGAACCGGTAAAATGCTCAATCTGCTCCACATCTGACAATTTTTTAATCGTCTTGTAATACAGAGAGCGAAGAGCATACATAATCCTGCTTTCCTTACTGCTGGTCTTAATTCCGATTACAATTTTATAGCCCTCTTCCCAGGCCTTCACATACTTGGGAATCATATCAACCGGATCCTGGAAATCCGCAACCATCTCAATCACACAGTCTCCCGTCACCTGCAGCATCCCGTAATAGGGGGAATTAAACTGCCCGAAATTTCTGGCATTAAAAATTGCCTTGATTTTCGGATTCTCCCGGCAAAGACGGCGAAGAATCGGTCGTGTATTGTCCCGGGAATCATTGTCAATAAATACAAGCTCATAATCATATTGGGGCAGATCCCTCTCCAGAGTCTCTATCACAGCCTGGCTGATTGGCTCCACATTTTCCTCTTCATTATAACAGGGAATCAGCACACTGATTTTTTTCATCTCAACCTCCGTATTCTCCCTCCAGCATCCGCCGGATTCCTTTTTCAAAGGGAACCTGCTCCTGCCAGGTTTCCTCTGTCAGCGCCTTCAGCTGCCGGACCACCGGACAGATTGACAAAGCGCCTTCCTTTGCCTGCACAAAGGTGCCGTACTCCAGACTTCCCTTTTCCCCGCAGATCCTGTGGATTTCCTCCACAAACTCCTTCAGGGGCCTTGTATCCTCTGAAGCCACATTCACCGTCCGGCTTTCGCCTTCGTGAAGATCCGAAAACCGGTACAGCTCTGTTACCGCACGGGCTGCATCTGAAATATCCATAAAATTCCACCTGTGACGGCAGGCGCTCAGGCTTACCTTGTGATTTTGGGGCAGCTCTCTTACCAGCGTGGAGATAATAGACCAGGGATGATCCCCTGTTCCATAAACACTGAAAAACCGCAGATGATAGAAGGTCATCTGATTCTGGCGGCAAAATGCTTCTGCCTTTTGGGCAAATTCCAGCTTGGCCTTTCCATAGGCATTGACCGGATGGCACTCCATGGATTCTTCCATGGTTCCGTCAGCGGTAATTCCGTATTCCACACGCGAACCCGCATCCATAAACACCTGACAGCCCAGCCTGCATGCCGCCTCCAGACATGCCAGAGAACCGTCCACATTAGACGCCTGAACCTCCGGCGAATCAATTTCCTGACGGTTCACCCCGCCCCAGGCAAAATGCAGAAATCCATCTGCGTGTCCAATCAGAGGAACACAGCTTTCCGCTTCCTCCATGGCAGCCTCAATCCAGGTTAAATGTTCATGAACCGGCAGGTTTCTTCGATGCCTGGACTCCGGACGCACCAGAGCAAACACCCTTGCGCCCTGTGCCAGCAGCTGCTCTGCCACATTTCTTCCGATAAATCCGGTCGCCCCGGTCATCACAATCCTCTGTCCTTCCAGATTTTTCATGCTTTCTCCTTCTGTCATCCGTCAATTTTCACGTAACAGTTACATTTTCACTGAAACATTACAGCCGTTCCACCCGGTTTGTCCGCATGGCGCAGATTTCCACATCGCTGCCAAACCGTTCTCTGATAATGCCTGCTATCTCATCGGTATATCCCGGCGCGGCAATAAGAACCACATCTACAGGATTGGCAAAAAACTCATCCGGAGCCACAATGGGAAGATGGGAAGCGGGAGCGAATTTTCCCTGCTTAAACGGCGCCGAGTCAATCATATACTCCGCCCGGCTTCCCAGGGGTGTTGTCGCCGCCAGGGTAAATCCCTGATGACTTGCCCCCCACAGGGCGAAGGTCTTGTCCTCCTGGTGAAGCCGTTCCATCAGTTTCGTGGCCTCATCCATCACAATCCGGTATCCGTCTGTCAAAGGCTCTACCGAAACCGTGGCCGCCCCTGAATTCCAGTCCGGATTTGAAGGGTTTTCCGAATTCTCCGCCGCCGCTTCGTCTTTCCGCTGCGCAGAAGACTCAAAGCTCCAGTGCGGCTTCTTTTTTACCACCATGGAAATCGTATCCCGGTTGATCATCTCCTCTTCCAGTACCGCAAAGCCGTATTTTTCCAGAAGAGCCCGCAAGGTTTCAAAGGAATAGTAAGCCAGGTGATCCCGAATCAGCTCATAGTAACTGCCCTGTTCCAGAATATACTCCAGAGCAGGCACTGTCACAAGCCCCATGCCGTCTTCGGAAAGATTGTGGTAAATGGCCTCAAGCATAACTCCCGGCTCCGGCTGATGCTCCAGAAAATTGAAGGATAAAAATACATCAAAGGGGCCGTTCTCAAACTGCTGGTCCGCAGTCTCCGGGAACTCCCGCCAAACCGAAAGACCGGATTTGACCGCCTCCTCCACTAACTCCTCCCGGTGCTCCATTCCATAAGCCTCCACCGGAAACTCTGTCAGCACCTTCAGAAATTCCCCTCGTCCGCATCCGACTTCAATAAACTTCTTTCCATCCAGATGCCAGGTATCAATCAGATGACGGTACTGATTTCTTCTCAGCTCTGTCATTGTGGTGGAGTATCCGCCGGCCCGGATCACATCTCTGTAATAGGAAACCGGCTGGCAGTCAAACTGTACCAGTCCGCAGCAGCTGCACTGATACAGAGGCAGATCCACCCCCTGATCCTCTTCCACCGTTTCCCTGTCAGGAATATCCTGAGCGGAAGCCGGCGCCTGTTTTAACGTAAACAGGGCAGTTTCCGGCAGACTATGCCCGCAGGCTATGCAATGTTTCATAGATTCCCTCCGCAAATGTGGTCACAGGTCTCCACCCGGTTTCCCGGCATATTTTCCCGATATCCGGCATCAGATCTGCCGGTCCTTCCGCATTCTGCGGCCGTTCTCCATATCGAAAGGTTCCCTTATTTCCACATATTTCATACATTTCTTCAATATAGGCCCGCAACGGGCGGGTGTCATTACCTGCAATATTATAGACACCTGCACGGCCTTCTGTCAACAGGCATACAAGAGCGGCAGCCGTATCTTCAATATAAAGGAAATTCCACATCTGGGTACATTCTCCCAGCTTCATCTCTCCGCCCCGGCAAAAGGTGTCCAGACAGGTCTGCACCAGGGACCAGGGATGATCCCCCGGCCCGTATACACTGAAAATTCTGGCATGGACATATTCCATATTCAGCATCCGGCACAGGCCCTCTGCCTGTCTGCCAAAATCCACCTTGGCAATTCCGTATTCCGACACAGGACGGCAGACCATATCCTCTCTCGTTTCCTGATGGTATACCCCGTATTCTGCCTGAGAACCGGTAAACAGAAACCGGCGGCATCCAAGAGCTGCCGCTGTCCGGACCGCTTCCAGAGAATTTTTCACATTCTCCTGCTGCACCTCGCGCTTCATCCTGTTGTCGCTTCCGGCGCCGTCCCAGCCAATGTGAAGCCAGACATCTGCTCCAGCTGCTTCCGGAGCCTGCTCCAGCTTTCTGATTTCCTTCATATCCAGCTCTGCCACTGCCAGCCGCTCTCTGGCTGTTTCCGGCACTGCCTCCCATAAACGGGAAAGATTTTTTGAGCCGGGCCGGACTACTCCGCAGACCTGATGTCCCTGCTGCAGAAGCAGACGCACTGCCGCAGTTCCGATAAAGCTGGTAGCTCCTGTTACAATTACTTTCATCATTCTGTCCTTTACTCTTTGATTCTCGGAATAATCATCATGGCATCCATCTCTTCCTCGGGAAGGAACGGAGACAAATCCTCCAGAGGCGGGGAAACCATGGTTCCGTCCGGAAGACGCTTTGCTGAGGATTTCGGCTCAAAATTCTGATCCCTTGTCACAAATACCTCGCAGATTGCCGGTCCCTCCAATGCCAGTGTCTTCTCCACCGCTTCGCCCAGCTCCCTGTTGCAGCAGGCTCTGACATAAGGATAACCGTAAGCGGCCGCCAGCTTTTCCATATCCGGGAAGCTTAAATCATGGCTGTCTTCGCCAATTCCCACTAACGGCTCCCCAAAGAAGTTTTTCTGAGTCTGACGGATGGAATGATAGCCGCCATTGTTAATCAGGAAAATCTTAATCGGCATTCTGTGATGAATAATCGTCTGCAGCTCCTGAAGATTCATCTGAATACTTCCGTCTCCGGTCAGCAGGATAATATCCTCTCTGGCTGACGGCTCTTCCTGATATTCCGGATCCCGGGAAGCCATACAGGCTCCGATAGCCGCCGGAAGATCATATCCCATAGAAGCAATGGCAGAATTGGTAATAAACCGCTGGCCCTTTTTTATAATATAGGCATGACCGCCGGCTACACAGGCAGAACCGTTTCCCACCACCGTAATCTGATTCTCCTTCAGGCGGCTGCTTAATTCCTCTACCAGCGCATAGACATTGGCCTCCTGTCCCGCCACCTCTTTCCTGTGCTTTGGAAGAACCACAGGATACCGCTCTTTCCACATCCGGCAGGTTTCATTCCAGTTCATTCCCGGAAGTCCCTCTCCGCCGTCAAATACAGGCAGATTTCCTTCTCCTGCTGCAGCTTTCTCCCGCAGCACCTCCGCCATGGTCTCCAGCAGATCCTTTGCATCTGCATGAACTGCCATATCCGTGTGAACGCTGGGCTTTTTCAGCTCCTCTGCGTCTGCGTCACAATAAATGATCCAGGCTTCCCTTGCCCAGGTTTTATAATTATATCCCACCTGGCGGATACTGAGACGGCTTCCCACAGAAAATACCAGGTCGCTGTTCTGAACAGCCAGATTGCCCGGGCGATCTCCCATATTGCCGGCTCTTCCTGTATACAGAGGATGTTCATCCGGAATGCAGTCCTGACTGTTCCAGCCGGTTACCACAGGAATCCCCAGCATATCTGCAACCTCCAGAAAGACCTGATGAGCCCCTGCAATGCGGATTCCGTTTCCTGCATTCAGTACAGGACGGCGGGCCTGACGAATCTTCTCCAGAATTGTCCGGACGGTCTCTTTGCTGACCTTCGGAGGCAGAACCTGACGGCGCTCTCCCTTCCCCGCAGCATCTTCTTCAATTCCATACCGAGCCTGTCCCTCTGCCAGGGCCCAGCCGGTTCCGCCGGCCTCGTAATCAGCAGGATCAAACCCGATCAGCTCCTCCGGTTCCACAAACGCGCCCTGAACATTCAGCGGAATATCCAGCCATGCAGGTCCCGGACGTCCGGACTTGGCCAGATAAAGCGCCTTTTCCAGACAATAACGAATCCGCATCGGATCCACCACCATCTCACTGTATTTTGTCATGCAGTCAATGGATTTTGTAATATCAAATTCCTGATCCCCCATAGCCCGGATCCCCAGCCCGGTCCAACGGGCAGTGGTATCATAGCGAACCTGTCCTGATAAAACCAGCATGGGAATGGAATCCAGCCATCCGCCGACAACTCCGGTAATCGCATTGGTTCCCCCCGGTCCCGTAGTCACACACAAAGCCGCAATTTTATTGTGAATTCTGGCATAAGCCTCAGCCGCCATGGCGCAGGCCTGCTCGTGGTGCTGATAAAGGCAATGAAGCCCCGGCTGATGTCCCAGAGCATCATTTAAATGCATGGCTCCTCCCCCGGTCACGGTAAAGACCTGGTTAATTCCGTTTTCCGTCAGTTTTTGTGCAATGTAATTGGATACCTTTACTTTCATCGGGAAGTCTCCTTTCTCCTTCTTCGTCTGCTCCTTTTCCGGCAGACTGTTCTGCGGCTAGTATACCATAGTTTCCCGTTTCTTGCACGAATTTATTGCCCCCCGGAACCGGCAGCCCCTCTCATCCTTCTCTTCCACCCTGTACCAGCGCTTCCAGTAACCCTCACTTTTCAAACTGCGCTTTATCCGTTATACTGGCCAGGTAATGCAAACACGGATTTTCGGCCACACGAAAAAAGGAGAGTAAACAATTTATGAGAAAAGAATGCAAAATTCTGGCTGTATTATCCACCGCTGCAGTAATGACAGCGGTAACCCCTTCTGTCTTTGTTCCCGGTCTGGTTCAGACCGCCTTTGCCGCTTCCGCCGGATGGGTGGAGGAGGACGGTTCCCTTCGCTATAAGGACAGCGACGGCTACTATCTGACCGATTCCTGGAAAAAGAAAGACAATCAGTGGTACTATTTAGATGAAGACGGACACATTACCCGTTCCTCCCAGGTGGATGAATACTATGTGGACGAGGAAGGCAAGCGGGTTTCCAACCAGTGGGTCAGCGTAAGCAACGAGGACGAATGGGATGACGAAATGCCGGAAACCAGCTGGTATTACTATGGAAAAGACGGCAAATCCGTGGTCTCCAGATGGCAGACCATTGATGGCAAAGACTATTACTTTAATGAAGAAGGCCATATGCAGACCGGAAAGCTGGAATTAAACGGCTTTCACTATTACCTGGGCGATGAAAACGACGGCGTGATGAAAACCGGCTGGATTCAGCTGGAAAACGAGGACGAGTATGCCGATGAGGACATGGTATGGCACTACTTTGACAGCAACGGACGCATGGTTATGAACCAGGTGGACCGGAAAATAGACGGAAACTACTATACCTTTGAAAACGGAATTCTCCAGACCGGCTGGTACCGGCTTCCGGCAGATGAGACAGCAACGGACTCCAACGCTTCCGGCCCGGCTATTGCCTCCTATCAGTATTATGAGGAAAATGGAAAACGTGCCGACGGCTGGTATCAGATTGAGGGCGCACCGGAAATCAGCGAAGAAGGGGAAATCTTTACCTTTTTCTTTAAAAAAGGCGTTCCCCATCATGCGTCTGCAGAAGGCGTAGAGGTATTTTCCGTTGACTCCAAACGCTATGGCTTCAATCACCGGGGCGAGCTGGTGACGGGGCTTCAGCAGGTCCGCACAGAAGACGGAATCTTCAATTTCTACTTTGGAGAGGAAGGCATTATGAGAACCGGAAAGCAGTCCATCTACGATGAGGATCTGGGTGAAAATCAGACCTGGTTCTTCTACACAGACGGAAGCAGCAAGGGCCGCGGCTATCACGGAATCCGCGACAACAGCGTTTACCGCCAGGGACTGCGCTTAAGCGCCGACCGTGACCTGAAATATGCACCTGTGGAGCTGGACGGAGTCTCCTATCTTGTCAATGCCTCCGGAACTATCCAGAGAGCATCTTCCTCCTCCAAATCCCACACAAGACCGGAGCTGGGAGCTGGCTACAAGGATATTTCCGACACCAATGACAAGGTCTGGACTGTTGACACCAACGGAATCATTCTTCCGTAACTGACCGCTTCTGCACTTTGGGACAGATACGTTTGCATCCCTGTTTTTATTATCCGTTCAAACAATCCTAGGACGTAATTTCCTATGGAACAAAAAAAGGGCTTTCCGCCCTTTTTTGCTGTTTTCAAAACTTTTTTCATTTATTTGTTACATATTCCGGTCTGATTCGTCATATATAAAGACTATAAGTAGGAGTGTATAAAAAATGAATAAGTTATCTGTATATTATTGTCCCAAATGCGGACGCTATGCCTATGTTCAGCAGGATTCCCTTATTTCCTGCTCCGCCTGCAGCCATGAAATGAAGCTGTTATCTGTTCCCTGCGCGGAATTCATGCGTCTTTCTCCGGAAAAACGCAATGTTCTGATTCTGGACCACATTCTGTCTGAAGCCAGACAGATTTCCTCCGACGCCGCTTCCGAGCCGGACAGCCTTTGCCTCACCGGTTCCTGCACCTATCGCCATATGTTTTTCGCCATGAATATGCGCCTTCATGAGCTTCAGCAGGAAAATCAGCAGCTGAATCATACCGTTGACTGGATGCACCAGACTATCTGGAAGCTGCTCTCCCGCAATAAAGAGCTGGAAAAACGTCTGGAACACAACTGTTCCGGCAGCAGCTGAGCTTTTCCTGCTCCGGCACATCCCTGTCTGTTTTTTCTAATTTTTAACTCCTGTAACATATTCCTCTATCAGCCTGTTTAAGGTTCTGTTCATCTGAACCAGGGTATCCAGAAGAATTTCCCTGTCCTCCTTCAATTTCCTGTTCTCTTCTGTCAGCCTTTCCAATGTCATATTTCTGTCATCCATACTCCATCCGCCCCTTTTTCTGAATTTATGCATGTAAGAACCACTATACGTCCTTTTGTCGTATTTGAAAAGGAAAATCTGTCGCAAAAAGCGACAAAGTATTTCTGTTTTTAACGATTTTCTTACGATCCCGGTCAATTCCTTACAATTCTTCTCCGAGTATTGCCAGATAGGACCCCTGTTGCTATAATAAAATCAGAAACCGGTCAGACATATCAGTGTGATCGGATCCCCCAATCAGCATGAAACAAAGGAAGGTGAACTGTCATGAAAAAGAATACAGGAGCAGCGCTGGCCCTGGCCGTTGCCTGCAGCCTTCTCAGCGTATTCCCCGCATTAGCCGGAGAATGGCGCCAGACAGAAGATAAAGAGTGGCAATACATTCAGGATGATGGTACAAAAGCGACCGGATGGCTGGAGGTAGACGGCAACCGATACTATCTGGATGAGAATGGCAACCGAAAATCTGACTACTGGTACAAGGAAAACGGAGCCTGGTACTATCTGGACGAAGATGGTGTGATGGCTAAGAATACCTGGATCGATAATTATTATGTGGACAGTACAGGGCGCTTCGAGAAGAAGCGTTAAGGAGACAGGGGCCGCAAGGTTCCTGTCTTTTTCGTAGGAATTTATATCCTGCGAAAAACACTCCGCAGAAAGTTCCATACGGCGGAGGCGAATTTTGCCGGAGAATTGTTCTGCTGCAGGAAAAAAAGCCCGCAATTAAGCTTCTTTCTTGCATTTTTATGAAGTTTCTATTATTAAAACGTCATACAATCTTCATATTTTATCTAGTTGTGCAGATTTTCTATTTATGATATGCTTTTAACATCGGTACAACAAATGAGATTATTACAGGAGGTATTATTATATGAAAAAGAAATTACTTGGCGTCACTGCAGCTGCATTTGTTTTAACCTTGTCTACCGGAATTACAGCATTTGCAGGTTCCTGGAAGGAAGATGCCCTTGGCCGCTACTACGAGAACGATGACGGAAGCCGTCCTGTATATGCTGGCTGGTTCACCGACCCGGCTGACGGTGCTGTATATGCTATGGATCCGGATGGCTACACCATGCCGAACTCCAACATGGGCTCCTTCCGCACAGACGACATGGGACGCCGTATTGATAAAACAGAAGAAGATCTGAAGAAAGAAAACGAGAGAAAGGCCGAGCTGGCAAAGCGCCCCAGCCCTGCAAAAAAGCAGGCTGCTGCTGATATCGCCGCTGACGCCGCTACTGCCGGAACCTCCCGCGCTGCTGTCGGAACTCTCCGTTCCACCTACCAGGCAGAGATGGAAGCTTTTATGAATAAGATTCTGATGCAGGTTCAGGATAAGCGTACAGAGAATACCATCCGCACAGCCGGTACAGAAAACAATACTGAGATCACCTATGGTTTCCAGAACCCGGACGGTTATGTATTTATCACTTCCTCTATCTGGAAAACCTCCAAGTCTACTGCTGCCAACTACAAGGAGCAGGCATTTGAGATGGCCTACCACTTTGATTCCGCAATCGCCGATATCGAAGCTTACAACGAGGCTTACAACCAGCTGATGGTTGCCGCTCTTGGCGAGACCACAGGACCGGCTGTTCTGGACTATATCCAGACTGAGAGAAACAGCGGTCATACCAGCTTTGACAAGACCGGAGCCACTGACAGCGGCAATACCTACACCGTAAAATATCGGGACGGACTGGTATCTCTGGCTGTTGTCTGCAGCGAGGTAGATCCTACCGCATCCAGCGCTCAGGAACAGGCTGCTGAAGAAGCTGCCCAGGAAGCATCGCAGGAGGAGACCCCCGTTTCTTCCGTTATCGTAGCAGGAACTCCCAAAGAGGAAAATGCACAGTAAGTTTTTCATACACAAAAACCGGGTTCAGTGACGGAGACGTCCTGCCCGGTTTTTGTGTATTGCATTTTCTTCCACTCTGTTACTGAATCTCAAACGTTACATATGTGTCTGCCGGAACTGTGGTTTCATACATCGGCTCCCCATCTGCATCATACTGGGACTCTTCATAAATCTTCAGATGAAGCTCTCTGTCCTGGAAATATCCTCCAAAGCTGTCCTCCTCTGCTGTTCCATAGGAAAAATCCTGCATGGCAACCTGATCATTGAATCCCTTCACAACCTGATCTGCATACCAGGCTGCATCCTCCGGAGAAGTTCCGTCTTTTACAACCACAGACATATCTACATAAGCCTCATCCTCATTAAGCTCAAATGCAAAGGCTGCTCCCATCGGGAATTCGCTTTCATCCAGCCAGACATCCTCCACATCTGCCTGAAGCTGCTCTTCATCCAGCTCAATATTATTGTACATATTGAAGTCCGGCTCAAATGAGCTTTCCTGCTCCGGCTGCACAATGTTGCTCTTCGTGCAGGCACTCAGTGCTGCCGCACAGCCAACTGCAATCATCAAAATTTTCATTTTTCTGCTAAACATTTTATTTCCTCCTCAATTTCAAACAGGCAGTTTGTATTATATACGATTCAATTCCTTTTGGATAGTGCTTTTTCGAATATGTCATAAAATATTCACAAATTTGCATGTTTTCCTTAATATGCAGCCTGAATCCGGCATCAGAAAGCCTTCTTTTATAGCAGAAACCCCTGCGCTGTGGTATACTGGATTCCATCAGACAACTGCCAAAGGAGAATATCATGGCCAGAAAAAACACACGAAACACGCGGGGGAAAATTGTCAGCGCCGCATGGAAGCTGTTTTATGAACAGGGCTACGAGTACACAACCGTAGAAGAAATTATTGATTTATCCGGCACCTCCAAGGGTTCCTTTTATCACTACTTTGACGGAAAGGATGCTCTGCTCAGCACCCTCAGCAATCTTTTTGATGACAAATACGAGGAGCTGATTCCTCTTCTGAAACCGGAAATGACTGCAATGGAACAGCTCCTGTTTCTTAATGACGAGCTTTTTGGAATGATCGAAAACAGCATTTCTCTGGAGCTTCTGACCCGCCTGTACTCCACTCAGCTGACAACCAGCGGAGAAAAACACCTGCTGGATCACAATCGCATTTACTACAGGCTGCTGCGAAAAATCATTTCTGACGGACAAACCGCCGGTCAGCTTACTACCCAGTCCACAGTCAGCGAAATGGTAAAACTCTATGCCCTCTGTGAACGGGCTCTCCTCTACGATTGGTGTCTCTGCGGCGGGGAATATTCCCTTCGCCAGTACAGCAAACGGGTGCTTCCCGGTTTCTTAAGCAGCTTCCTGCCCTGAGGAGGAGGCTGCGCGATTCCATAAGCAAATTCAAAAATTGACTTTCATCAAAAAAAATTTATAATTCGTATTTATCTTATTTATAAAATTCGTCTTGTTATTTTTCTTTAAAATAAAAGAAATATTTTAATATTTTTAAAATTCGTATAGTATTTAGTCTATACTCTATTCTGTATTGTAGTCTATTTTTCTTCGTGCTATAATCCCCAAATATATACAGCAGGGCTGCAAAGGTTACTTTCACTGCTGTCATCACAGGGAATGAGGAGGATTACCATTATGAAATCTGGACTTACAGGAATTATGATTTCCATTGTCGTTTATCTGGCGGCCATGGTATATGTGGGATGGTACTTCAGCAAAAAAGGAAGCGCTGATTCCACTGATGAATTCTATCTGGGCGGAAGAAAGCTGGGCCCCTTTGTAACTGCCATGAGCGCAGAGGCCTCTGACATGAGCAGCTGGCTTTTAATGGGGCTGCCGGGACTCGCCTATCTCACCGGAATTGCCGATGCCGGCTGGACTGCCCTTGGTCTTGCCGCAGGAACCTACCTGAACTGGCTTATTGTTGCCAAACGGCTGCGCCAGTATTCCATTGCCTGCAATGCGATTACCATACCGGAATTCTTCTCCTGCCGGTATCGGGATGAGAAAAATATTCTGATGTGCATTTCCGCTGTCATTATCCTTATTTTCTTTATCCCCTATACTGCATCCGGCTTTAAAGCAGTCGGAACCCTGTTTAACAGTCTGTTTGGCTTCGACTATCATACAGCTATGATTATCGGCGCCATAGTCATTATCGGATATACCATTATGGGTGGATTTATGGCTGTTTCCACCACAGATTTGATTCAGAGCATTGTCATGAGTGTTGCTTTGATTATTATTGTTTTCTACGGAATTCACATTGCCGGCGGATGGAATGCCGTTATGGACAATGCCCGCTCTCTGGCCGGATACCTGTCCATGACTCAGATTCACGATCCCGCTTCCAATACCGCCGCTCCCTACAGCATGATTTCCATTTTTTCCATGATGGCCTGGGGACTGGGATACTTTGGAATGCCCCATATTCTTCTCCGCTTTATGGCAATCGAGGATGAAAACAAGCTTGCCTTCTCCCGCCGGATTGCTTCTGTATGGGTGGTCATCTCCATGTTTGTTGCCATCCTCATCGGTATCATCGGATACGGTGTTTCTGCCGCAGGGAAACTGGAAACCTTTACCACCAGCGCAGATTCCGAAACTATTGTTGTCCGTCTCTCCGGACTGTTGGGAAGCCACGGTTTCCTGCTTTCCATTATTGCCGGTGTTGTACTGGCCGGTATTCTTGCCAGCACAATGTCCACTGCAGACTCTCAGCTTTTAACAGCTGCCTCCAGCGTGTCTCAGAACCTGCTGCAGGATTTTCTGAAAATTAAAATGAATGCAAAAACCTCCATGACCGCTGCACGTATCACAGTTCTTGCCATTGCTCTGGTCGGAATCATCCTGGCATGGGATCCGAACAGCTCCGTATTTACGATTGTATCCTTTGCCTGGGCCGGCTTCGGCGCCGCATTTGGTCCCATTATGCTGTTTTCTCTTTTCTGGAAGAGAACCAATTTCTACGGTGCTCTGGCCGGTATGGTTTCCGGAGGAGTCATGGTCTTTGTATGGAAATACGGCGTCCGCCCCTTAGGAGGAGCCTGGAATATTTATGAACTGCTTCCGGCCTTTCTGGCTGCATCAGCTGCCATTCTCATCGTTTCTCTGGCAACTGCACCGCCCTCAGAGGATATCTGCCGCCAGTTTGATTCTGTAGGCAGATAAGAAAACGACCTGCACATACCACTCAATCCATGGTATGCTGCAGGTTGTTTTTTTAATAAATCAGAGACAAAGCCGTGATTACTCTCCGCTTCTCACTCCGGTCATAGTCTGCTTCACAATACTTTCCATCATATCAAAAGACAGCATTCCCGGAACATATCCAAAGACATTTCCGTCCCGATCAATCATAAAGGTGGTAGGGTAAGAGGATACGCCATACTGGAGGAAGACAGTTCCGGAAGAATCCATAAGCACCGGATACGTGTATCCCTTATCCTCCAGAAATGCCTTAACCCCTTCTTCATCCTGCTCCTTCCACTGTCCCGGAGCCGCAACCCCCAGAACGATCAAAGCATCTTCCCCTTCCTGATCATAGGTTTCATACAGCTTCTGAATATCCGGCATCTCCGCCTTGCACGGAGGACACCAGGTTGCCCAGAAATTTAAAAACACTGTTTTTCCTTTGTAATCTGATAACCGGTGAGTATTGCCGTACTGATCCTTTAATTCGAAATCAATGGCCGGCGGAAGAGAGGAATTCTCTTTTGCCTCTTCTTCAGAAATCTCTGTCCCGGCATCTTCTGATACCGCTGCATCCTCTTTCGCTGCGCTGCCGGCTTCTGTTTCATCCTCTTCCGGTATTTTTTCTTCTGAGCCGTTTTGTACTGTGCCTTCCGTCACCTGAGACAGATATCCTGTAATATCATTCATCTTTCCAGTAAACATCATCAGTCCCATGGCAATCATAAGAAGCCCGCCGATTTTCACCGTATACTGTACCACACCCCGGTGTTTTTTGAAAAATTCCAGAAGCGTGGTAGTGAACAGACCTACCGCAAGAAACGGAAGAACAAATCCCAGAGTATACACACCTATCAGGACAAATCCCGTCATTCTGGAGGCAGCAGATGCCGCCATCAAAAGCACACTGGTTAAAGCAGGACCTACACAGGGCGTCCAGGCAAAGCTGAAGGTAAAGCCCATCAAAAGAGCCGTTACCGGTGACATCGCCAGTTTATCCAGCTGAAACGGAAGCCGCCGTTCCTGTCCCAGAACCCGGGAAGTTCCAAAAACGCCCAGCTGATACAAACCAAAAAACACGATCAGCACACCGCCAATCCGGGCAAACATTGCCTGACTGGAATGGAAAAAGCTGCCCACTGCAGTCATTCCCAATCCCAGAAGAAAAAAGGCAAAGCTGACACCTGCTACAAAAAACAGGGTATTTGCCATCACCTTTCCCCGGTGGTAATGAATCTTCCCATCCTCACCTCTCACTCCTGTTCCGCCTGACAGGTAGCCAATATAAAGCGGAAGCAGGGGAAGCACGCAGGGAGAAAAAAGCTGATCAGTCCCTGAAGAAACACGGTCACTGCCGGTATGCTTACATCCAATTGAAATCCCATAGGGTATCTATCTCCTCATCTTTTTGTCATTCGGTTGCCCGAATTTTTATTTTACGATTTTTCCTGAGCCTTTCCGCCATTTACCACATAGATTCCAAGGCTTACTAATATCAAAGCCGCCAGGGTATTCCAGGTAAGGGCCTGCCCGCTTTCTCCCAGAAATACGGCAGAAAGCAGAACGCCGAACATCGGATTCATAAATCCAAAAATTGTCACCCGGCTGACCGGATTGTATTTTAACAAAACGCCCCACAGGGTATATGCCACAGCCGAAAGAAAGCCCATATACAGAAGAAGGACGTAAGCAGAAGGGCCTGTCGCTCCTGCCAGAGTTCCTCCCAGACCCGCGCCAATCGCCATCAGCGCAAGTCCTCCCAGCATAAACTGATAGCCGGATAAAGTCACCACATCAAACTGCCCGGAATATTTTTTAACCAGAGCACTGGATACGGCATAAAAAATCTGCGCCAGAAGCACAAAGCCCTCTCCCAGGAAGGAAACATCGAATAATCCCTCCGAACCGGCGCCTGCCAGATTTACAATCACAATACCTGCAAAACCCAGAAGACAGCCTGCAATCTTTCTGACATTCAGCGTCTCATAGCGGAAAACAAGACTGGCAAACAAAATAGAAAAAAATACATTTGTTCCCGTAATAATCGCGCCATGAACGCCGGTCGCATGAGAAAGCCCTACATAGAAAAACACATACTGCAGGATGGTCTGACTCAAAGCCAGCTGTACAATCGCCAAAGCCGATCCCCTGGGCGGAAAAATCCATTTTCTGCTGGTCAGACTGTGCCAGGCAATGACCAGGATCCCTGCCAGAAAAAATCTTGTTCCCGCAAATAAAAGGATAGAACTGGTATCTGCTGAATCAATCTGAAACAGCCTGTACCCTGTCTTAATCGCAGGTGTTGCGCTGCCCCAGAGGAAACAGCACACACCTGCCAGAAACATCACAACTCGAATATCTGTCAGATTTATTTTCTTATTCATGCTTCATCACCGGTTTATGAATCATCACACTGCAGAGAAGAGCTGCTGCAGCCGCTCCAATCATCATCAAAAAAGTACTTAAAAAAGAACCGCTTCTGTCATATAAGATTCCCGCAATAGTACTTCCAAAAGAAGATACCAGAAGATTCATATTAATGATCGAGAAGTTTACCGGAAAATGCTTTCTGCCAAAATAATCACTGATAAAGGCAGAGTTTGTAGGATTGATTCCACCGTAGGAAAATCCGGTACAGATAAATCCTGCCACAATAACAGCAAAGCTCTGCTGTAAAAGAGCAAGAACCAGAATTCCTACAGAAACCAGAAATGCCACCGTAATCACCGCCATTGTCCGGCTTCTTCCGGCCTTATCATACATACCGCCAAATATTACACGGCCTATGCCATTAAATATGGAAATCAGCCCCACTACCGTTGCAATCGTTCCCGGATCCACACCCTGTCCCACTTCAGCTGCAACGCCGCTGGCCTGGGAAATCAGCGCCAGTCCGGCGGCACTCAGCAGCACTGCCCAGGCAAAATACAGCCAGAATGCCCTTGTCTTTATCATCTCCATTGCTGTCATATCTGCAGATGCTTCTTTCTCAGCGCCTGTTTCCTGCTTTCCGCCGGAATGTGATTTTCCCGACGGCTCTCCACCCAGAATATTCTGGATATCCTCCTTTGTCGGCTTTACAAAGAAAAATCCGCAGACAGCCATAACCGCCAGAATGATAATGCCAAACATAAAAAAGGAATTTCTCCATGCGTCAATTCCAACGCCGGAAGGCGTTACTGCCTGATAAATTTTTCCTACAACGAAGCTGCTGATTCCAAAGCCCATAAGAAGCAGTCCGGAAACCAGGCCCTGCTTATCCGGAAACCAGCCGGAAATCGTACTCATAACTGCATTGTACACCAGACCGGAGGCAAAGCCGCAGAGAACTCCATATCCCAGATAAAGCACGGCTGGACTCTGCGCCCTGGAGGCAATAAAAAATCCTGCAAAGAAAAGCACGCCAGAAGCCCATACATGAAACTTCACATTTATTTTTTTATTTGCCAGACCTCCCAGAAAACCTCCTACACAGAAAAATCCCATACAAATTGTAAAGGTCAGGGACAGCTGCGCTTTACTCCACTCCGGAAAATACGCCCCGATCGGTGACGACAGAACGCTCCACGCATAAACCATTCCTGCCAGCAGCAGAACGATAACGCCCACTGCCGCATAAATCCATCTTTTGCTCTTTGTACTCATTTGTTTTCCTCTCCATTTTTTTCTAAAAAGCTTAACTGCCGCTCAGGACAAAACTCTGCCCGCCCCCCAAATGACTACCGTTCGGACAGCCACTTCCGGAGCTGTCCGGCAGCTGAAGCTGCAAGCCGGTGGTCTTTTCCTGAAGCAGTAACTCCAATTACCAGGTTTTCTTTTCTTGCAATTCCTGGAAAATAAAAATCACACTGCGTTTTGTCGCTGCAGCTGTTTACCGGAATTCCCCGTTCCCGGCACAATTCTGCCACAAGACTGTTCACAGCTTCATCATCTGTAGCTGCAAGAACCAGAACAGCCCCTTCCAAATCCTCTTCCTGAAACCGGCGGCGGTTCCAGACCGCCGCCAGAGTTTCCATCTCCGGACGACCTTCCGGCGCAGTTACAATCAGCTCTGCTCCAAAAGGAGCCAGAGTTTCTGCCCTTCTCAGCGCAATGCTTCCAGCCCCCACAATCAGGATTTTCTTTCCGGAAAGATCCACAAACAATGGAAAATACGGATATTCTGTCATCGTGAAACATCCTCCAAAAGCGCTGCTGCAATTCCTGCTGCAGTATATTCTCTTGCTTCCAAATCAACCGGTATGCCCAAAGCTTCTGCTGTTTCCGCAGTAACCGGCCCAATAGCAATCACCCTGGCAGACTCCGGAAGTCTCCTGCTGAGCATCTGCTTCATTGCCTGAGCCGCAGAGCTGCTGGCCAGGACCACATAATCCACAGTCTCCGCCAGGCGATTCAGCTCCTCCTGACGCCGCCAGTCTGTCCAGGTTTCATACACAGACGCATCGGTAAAGGAAATTCCTGCCTTTTCCAGTTCCTGAGGAAGAACCGGGGAACCATTTTTAGCCCGAAGTATTAAAACCCGGTCTGTTTTTTTCAGTTTGGGGATCCACTCCTTCGCCAGACCTGAGCCAGAGAAATTTTCCGGCACAAAGTCACAAATAAATCCATGCTTTAAAAGCTCCTCTGCCGTTCCTCTTCCAATGGCTGCAAGCTTCGCATGCATCAGAATACGCAGATCCTGTCCTGTCTGCCTCATCATCCGGAAAAACAGATCAACTCCATTCCTGCTGGTAAATACAAGCCAGCTGTACTGATCGGCATTTTTCAAGGCAGCTGCCGTTTCTTTTGTCCAAATCGGACGGCTTTCAATCAGACTCACTGCCACACATTCTGCACCCAAAGGCTTCAATTCCGCCTCCAGTTCTGAAACCATATGGCGTGTTCCCGTTATCAAAATCCGTTTTCCTGACAATGCTCCGCTGCCGAACCAGTCCAGCCTGGACTCCATCCCCACTGCTGCGCCAATAATAATAAGTGCCGGTGTAGACAGTCCCTTTTCTTTCACTGCGGCTTCTATATGTGCCAGATCTGACACTGCCTTTTTCTGCTTTGCCGTGGTTCCGTTTTCAATCACTGCAGCCGGTGTAGCCGGATCCTTTCCGTATTTGATCAGCTGCTCTGCAATAAACCGAAGATGTCCAAGGCCCATGAGAAATACCAGTGTTCCCTCTTCCTTTGCCAGAATCCGGTAATCAACAGAGGCGGTCTGTTTTACATCCCCCTCGTGCCCGGTTATTACATGAAAGGAGGATGCCACCTCTCTGTGTGTGACAGGAATTCCGCTGTAGGCCGGAACACTGTAGACCGATGACACTCCCGGTATCACCTCATACAGAATTCCCTGCTCTCTAAGCGCCAGAGCTTCCTCCCCGCCTCTTCCGAAAATGTAAGGATCACCGCCCTTCAGACGTACTACATTCTTTCCTTCCATTGCTTTTTCCACCAGAATTCTCTGGATCTGTTCCTGCCTCATAGAATGCTTTCCGGAACGTTTTCCCGCATAAATCAGCTCTGCATCCAGCCTTGCCTCATTTAACAGGGAACCGGAAATCAGATTGTCATACACCACCACATCTGCCTGACGCAGACATTCCAGCCCCTTTCTCGTGATCAGACCGCCGTCCCCCGGGCCCGCTCCAACCAGATAAACCGGCTTATACTGAAGACGGGCTGCAAGTCTCTCCGCCAGTCTTCCGGCAGTCTCCATAAGCCCTCCGGAAAACGGATCTTCCTCTTCCCGGGCCATCACCTTGTCAGCCTGACTTTGAGCCGTTTCTTCCCCGACAGCCAGTTTTTCTTCAAAAATCACCGGATGAATCCCGTCTCTTGCATACATAGCCGTCATCATCATCGTTTTCTCCTGAATCCGGCACCAGGCGCCGCAGGGCGCATTGCAGCCGCCCTCCAGAATCCGGAGAAACTCCCGTTCTGCAAAAAGCTCTGCAGCTGCAGTTCCTGAATGAATGCTTTTCAGAATTTCTTCCAGCCTGCCGCCCTCTTCCATATCCTCCCGGCGCACCTCTGCCGCCAGGATTCCCTGACCAGCGGCCGGAACAAAGCTGTGCTTATCCAGATACTCCAGATGAAGCCCCTCCTCCCGGTCCAGTCCCAAACGTGCAAGTCCTGCCGCGGCCAAAAGAATTCCGTCATACTCTCCCCGGCGCAGCTTCTCTATCCTGGTCTGTACATTTCCTCTCAGAAGCTTAATCTCCACCCCCGGATTCAGTGAGTGAATCTGAAGCTGTCTGCGAAGGCTGCTGGTTCCAATCACACTGCCGGCCGGAAGCTTTTCTGCCGGTGTGCCGTCTAAAGTAACAAGCACATCTGCCGCCTCTTCTCTCTCAAGCACAGCGCCGATACAGAGACCTTCCGGAAATTCCATAGGCATATCCTTGGCGCTGTGAACCGCCATATCAATCTCTCCATCCAGAAGCGCCGTCTCCAGTTCTCCTGTAAAAACGCCTTTCCCTCCAAAGCTTGTAAGAGAACGATCTAAAATTAAATCTCCTTTGGTACTCATTGGTACCAGCTCGATCTCAGTATCCGGAAATTTCTTCAAAACAGCATCACGCACAATCTCCGTCTGTATCATTGCAAGCTTACTTTTTCTGGTTCCAATCCGCAGTTTCATTTTCCAATCTGTCAACCTTTCTGCTGTTTTTCCTGTTAGATGGCAAAAACAGCCGCTTCTTTCGTCACGGCTGTTTTCTCATCTCTCCTGTTTCCGCTCCGGCATATCTGCCTTTGATTGTCCCTGCCGCAGAAGTGAACCGCATTCCCTTCCGCAGGTGTCTGCGACTATTCCAGCAGTCCCAGCTTCTCCATGGCATACCAGATACCATCCTGTTCTACTGTCTTTGTAAAAAAGCTGGCATAGGGCTCTAACTCCCGACTGTGGTGTCCCATAACAACGGCATTGGGCACATGCTCAAACATTGCCAGGTCATTGGTACTGTCTCCGAATACATAGGCATCCGTCAGCTTCAGTCCATATTCCTTCAGAATTATATCAATCGCAAAGGCCTTGCTGTGTCCCTCCGGAACACACTCATAGAACCCGTCTCCCCGGTCAATCACCTGAATATCCAGGCCCAGGCTCCGGAAAAAACCGGCCTTATCGCTTTTTTCATCTGCCAGTACACAGAATTTTTCTACTGTTCCGCACTCCTGATTCCAGTCCAGGGAACGAATATACGCCTTCATAGACTGGCGGAGTCTGCGTCCCTCCGGGAAACGGCTTTCCGCGCTTCCCAGATAACAGCCGTCCCGTCCTTCCAGAATTCCGTCCACATCAGCAGCCTCCATTGCTTTGCAGATTTTTTTCACCTGCTCCTGAGGCATTGCCCGATGGTACAGTTCTCTTCCCTGAGCCTCAATATAAGTACCGCAGCCGCAAAGCCAGCCGTCCACCTCCAGCATATCCTTAATCGGCCCCAGAGAGCCATAGGAACGTCCTGTGTTTACAAATACCAGATGTCCCAGAGAACGGGCAATCCGCAAAGCTTCTTTCGTGCTTTCCGGAACCTGTCTGGTAATTTCACTCAGCAAAGTGCCGTCAATGTCAAAAAACAATGCTTTTCTGCTCACGCCTTATCATCGCGGAATACAATCTCTCCGCTCTCCTCATCCATACTCTCCACAATTGCCAGAGATTCCAGACGGATTCCCTGATTTCGCAGCAAATCGCCGCCTACCTGGAAGCCTTTTTCAATTACAATACCGGCTCCCACCAGCTCTGCACCGGAATCCTTCACCAGGCTTGCCAGTCCCTCCAGCGCCTTGCCGTTTGCCAGAAAATCGTCGATCAGAAGCACCTTGTCCCCTTTTCCCAGAAACTCCTTGGATACGATAATATCATAGGTTCTTCCGTGAGTGTAGGATTCTACCTTGCTGGTATACACATCTCCGGCAATATTTTTTGTCTGGTTCTTCTTCGCAAATACAACCGGTACATGGAACTGCTGTGCAACTACACAGGCAATTCCAATACCTGATGCCTCAATCGTCAGGATTTTATTGATCTCTACATCGGAAAAGCGCCGTTTAAACTCTTTTCCAATCTCCTGAAACAGATCCGTATCCATCTGATGATTCAGAAAACTGTCAACTTTCAGTACATTTCCCGCCTTAATCTTTCCGTCTTTGCGGATTCTCTCTTTAAGCAGCTCCATAGAGTACCCCCATATTATTTTGTATTGTTTAATAGTAACACTTCAGAACGGAGAAAGCTTCCTGACACGGCTTTCCCGCCAGTTCTGAATAGTTATGTTTCGTATTATTTTACAACTGCATTATCTTTAATCAGTGCCTGAACCTTATAAACAAGAGCGGTTCTGTCCAGAGCCTCCTCGCCGTAGGTATCCTTCATGTTCTGGATGTCTGTACCATACTGATCTGCCACCTTCTGACGATCCTCGTCTGTTACCTCCAGCTTCTCTTCCTCGGCAACTGCATCTACAAGAAGCTCCTGCTTCAAAGCATTTTCCGCAGCTGTCCGCAGTTCCTTCTGGAAATCATCTATGGTCATTCCAAAAACTGCCACATAATCATCCATGGTCATTCCGTACATCTGAACCATGGAAGTATAGTAATTCAGCTGTGCCTCATACTGCTGCTCTACAGCCTCTTCGTTAATTTCAAACTCTGAATTGGCCAGAGCTGCCATAAATGCATCATACTCCAGCTGATTCTCTGCCATGGTTTCTTTTTCCTGCTCCATGTCAGCCAGGGTATCTGCCTTAAATTCATCTACTGTGGTGAAATCAGACATTCTCTGAACAAAGTTTTCATCCAGAACTGCCTCTTTTCTTTCCTCGATGGAATTGACAGTCACGTCAAACACTACTTCCTGTCCTGCCAGATCTGCATTAAAATAATCCTCCGGGAAGGTCAGATTCAGACTCAGCTCGCTTCCTGCCTCAGCTCCTACCAGGCCTTCCTCAAATCCCTCAATGAAGGAGTGAGATCCCAGCTCCAGCGGGAAATCCTCAGCAGTTCCGCCGTCAAAGGTCTCTCCGTCCTTCATTCCCACAAAGTCAATATTTACAATATCACCGTTCTGGGCCGGACGATCCGTAATCTCAATATACTCCGGATTGGCATCCAGAATTCCCTGAATCCGCTGCTCCAATTCTTCCGGTGTTACCTCTGTGCTGTTTTTCTTTACTTCCACGCCTTTATATGTACCCAGCTTCGTCAGCTTACCCGGATCTGCCTTCTCCTCGGCTGCAGTCTCCGTACTGTCAGCAGCTGTGCTGCTCTCTGTCTGTGCGGCTGTTGTCTCTTCCGCGTCCTTTTTTCCGCAGCCTGTAACCAGCGCTGCCGCCGCCATTCCACAAAGTGCCAGTTTCACATATTTTTTCATAATACTTTCCTCATCTCTGATTTTTTGAAGCATCCGCAAAATACGGGTACTTCCTACTGTTATATCATATTACAATCTGTTTAAAAAGCCTTTCCGGCAAATTCATAAAGATTTCACAACTTTATATTGCAATTTTTATTACAGTTCAGCCCTGCTTCCTGTCCGGCTTTGCCGTACAGGAAGCAGGGGGCGTCTGAAGCTCCCGGAGCTGAACTGTTATCCTTTATTTATAAAATGCTTCAAATGCGCGGAAGGTATTGTATACGTCCAGCTTGGAAACCAGTTCAAATGGGGAATGCATGGAAATAACCGGAACGCCCAGATCCACTGTGTCAATATTCAAATGAGATACAAACTTGGCAATCGTTCCGCCGCCGCCCTGATCTACAGCGCCCAGTTCGCCTGCCTGCCAGTATACGCCATTCTCCTCCATAATAGCGATTACACGGGCCATGGTTTCTGCGCTGGCATCGTTAGAGCCGGATTTTCCTCTTGCGCCTGTATACTTCGTCAGAACGCAGCCCTTGTTTAAATAGCTGGAATTATTCGCCTCATACACATCAGGGAAGGTCGGATCATAAGCCGCATTTACATCTGAGGACAGACACAGAGAAGCCATGCATACATCCTTGGGATCGGTTCCCTCCGCCTGAGCCAGGTATTCAATATAGTGCTTCAGGAAATCAGAATTCATACCCGTATTTCCCTCAGAACCAATCTCCTCTTTATCTGCCAGAACGGTCACAGTGGTGTGAACCGGATTCTTTGCTGCAATTTCTGCCATCAGAGCCGTGTAGGCACAAACTCTGTCATCCTGTCCATAAGCGCCTACCAGACTGCGATCCAGACCTACATCAGAAGCCTTATGAGCCGGAACCATCTCAATTTCTGCACGGAAAAAGTCTCCCTCTGTGATTCCGTAACGGTCATTTAACACCTTCAGAGCCAGCAGCTTAACAGGTTCCTTGACACTGTCGTCCACAAAAGGAATAGAACCTGCAATAATATTCAGCTCCTCGCCCTTTAATCCCTCGCTTAATTTCCGCTCGTTCTGCTTTGCCGACAGATGCGGAAGAAGATCACTGACACAGAATACCGGATCAGCTGCATCCTCTCCAATGCAGATCTTCACCAGCTCGCCGTTCTTCTTAATCACAACACCGTGCATAGCCAGAGGAATGGTTCCCCACTGATACTTGCGGATTCCCCCATAATAATGGGTCTTCAGATAGGCAATATCTGATTTCTCATAAACCGGGCTCGGCTTCAGATCCAGACGGGGAGAATCGATGTGAGCGCCGTTAATTCTCAGACCCTCGCACACCGGAAGCTGTCCGAAGGTAGTTGCAATCAAAGCCTTCTTTCTATTGACAAAGTATACCTGATCTCCCGGATTGTAGCTGCGTCCCTTTTCAAACTCTGTATATCCTGCTGCCTGCAGACGCTTTACTGCCGCCTCCACACATTCCCTCTCTGTTTTTCCCTCATCCAGAAATGCCTTGTAGCCTTCGCAGAATTCTGCTGCAGCCTCAACCTGCTCCGGCGCATCCTTTCCGATATGGGGGAATTTCCATACCAGCTGCTCCTCCAGCATCATTCCTTCTGTTTTCTCCTTGTTGTCACTCATTTCCTTGTCCTCCAGTTTTTCTGTCTATATTCTATAATGTTCTCCGTCCCTGACCTTACCGGCCTTAGCGGATTCCCTTTTCGTCCCCCTCCAGCATCAGAGTAAAGGGACCGTCATTTAACAGTTCCACCTTCATATCCGCGCCAAAGCTTCCATGCTCCACCTTCGGCACATACTGCCTGCAGCGCTCCACAAAATACTCATACAGCCGGTTGGCTTTTTCCGGATTTCCCGCCTTGATAAAGCTGGGGCGGTTTCCCTTATGGCAGTCTGCATACAGAGTGAACTGGCTGACAACCAGAAGCTCTCCTCCCACATCTGCCAAAGACAGGTTTGTTTTTCCGTCCCCGTCCTGAAAAATCCTCAGCCTGCAGATTTTATCTGCCATCTTATCTGCTGCCGCCTCATTATCCTCTTCTGCCACACCCAGAAGAATCAAAAAACCATTTCCGATTTCTCCGATTGTTTCCCCGTCAACTTTCACCGACGCATGAGTCACTCTCTGCAATACTGCTCTCATAATTCTGCCAAAACCTTTCTGTCATTTCCTGCAGCAAAGACTGCTGTACAGGAGATTTTCTCATTTAAATACCAGGCGCACATACTCCATCAGGTTTTCCGTGGCCTCCTCCCGGTAAATAATTTCCCGGGCCAGCACCGGCCTGTCCGTAATAATTCCGTCCACACCCAGCATCACAAGACGTTCCATTTCACTTTTGGAATTTACTGTCCAGGCATAGATTGCCTTACCCTGAACATGAATGTTCTCAACCAGCTTTTCATTCACAAAGCCTGACCGCAGGCTGATAAAATCCACGGCCTCACTGGAATAAAAATTTCCGTAGGCAGCAGAAATAATATATCCTGTCCGAATCTGCGGTTCCAGCGCCTTTACCTCCTTCAGATAATTCAGACTGGTAGAGGTAATCACACACTGCTCTTCCATTCCGTGAGCCATCACCAGCTCCACGGTTTTTTCCGGAAGAATGCTTTCCGGGCCTACATTTTTCAGTTCAATATTTAGGTTGATTTTTCCTTTGCACAGTTCCAGAACCTCCTCCAGCGCCGGAATCCGTTCTCCCGCAAAGTCTCCGGAAAACCAGGCTCCCACATCCAGCTTCTGAAGTTCATCCCAGTTCAGGGCGCTGATGGGCCGGTTTACTCCTGCCACCCGTTTCAGACTGGCATCGTGGCCAAGCACCACAACCCCGTCACGGCTTAGCTGTACATCAATCTCCACACTGTCCGCCAGATCATCAATGGCCGCCTGTACGGCAGACAGAGTATTTTCCGGAGCAGCCAGCGAGCTCCCTCTGTGGGCTGTAATCTGCGTTTCTATCAGAATCTCATCAGACAAAGCGGAACCATTGCGCACCAGATCGTAAATATAAATCAGGCTGATTCCCAGTATGGCGCAGAGAACTGCCGCCATTCGTCTCCGGCTCGCTGTTCCCTGAGACGGATATCCGAAATTCCACCGTTCTCCATGATACCTTCTGTTCCCGTACTGATAATACATTACAGAAACAGCCGCATACTGGACTACAACAGACAGAATGCTTCCCAAAAACAGAAGCCCCAGTTCCAGCTTGTCTGACACAGAAAGAAGCACTGCCATGGCCAGATTTTTTTCTGTAAAAATCTCAATAAATACGGCGGCTGTCACAACAGAAAGAAAATACAGAAGAAAAACCACTGCCGCTGCCAGTAAATGAAACCATGCCAGCAGAAAAATGATTTTCACCTTTTTTTTGCGCATCAGCCCCATACTCCGGTATCTGGCATCTGTAAAATTCTTCTGCTCAATCATACAGCAGGGAACCGAAAACAGCGCCGGAAACGCCGCCAGAAAACAAAGCAGCATCAGGACTGCCGTCAGCGCCATAAGCCAGGGCTCCTTTGCCATTTCCTGCATAATGAAATTCACCGGCTTTACATGACTGGCCGCACGAATCAGGAATAAAAAATTGGCAAACAGATACTGCGCCAGAATCACCAGACCCAGCTGCCAGTTTCTTCTCCAGATTTCATCTGCTGTTTTCTGCATTCCTCCCCAGAGCATCTGCAAAGGGGTCAGCTTCTGGTAATAGGCTGACCCCTGAAATGCCGTAATAAGACTGGCTGTCTCCACAGTCAGAAGCACAGCTCCAACAAAACACACAGCGCCCGCCATGCAGATCGTTCCCGGTCTTGCAAGAAAGCTTCCGATATTTCCCGCTGTCAGATAGCTGTACCCGGCCAGCTCCAGGGCAAGATGCAGACTGCGGTTCACGAAACGCAGATACACCGGCATGGTTACTCCCCGGTACAGAAGCTCAAACAAAAGAATATTTTTCCAGTTATGTCCGGCAATCTGCCAGGTCTCTTTTGCTAACGTCTTCATCTATGCTTTTATGTCCGTTCCTTCTGCTCGGCTGCTTCCTGCTCTCCCAGTTCCAGAATAGACTGGTTTAAGGAAAACATCTTGGCATCCAGCATATCCACCATATCCGCACATGCCTTCAGCTCCGCCTGCAGAGAATCAGGAGCATTTCCTTCAAATTTGTAATAAATTTTATGTTCCAGACTGGCCCAGAAATCCATGGCCACTGTCCGTATCTGAATTTCCACCTTGGTTTCCACAGCTCCGGCCGCCAGATAAATAGGAATCGTCACTACCATATGATAGCTTTTGTACCCGTTGGGCTTAGGCTGCTGGATATAATCCTTCACATAAAGAACGCTGACATCCTTCTGCCGGGCAATCATCTCTGCAATCTGATAAATGTCCTGGGTGAAGGAACAGATAATGCGGATTCCTGCAATATCGCTCAGCTTTTCCACCATATTGTCAATGGTTACCTCCAGCCCGTCCCGCTTCAGCTTTTTTACAATGCTGTCCGGGGTTTTCAGTCTGGATTTAATGTGTTCGATCGGAGTGTGTCCGTAAATATGGACAAACTCTCCGTTTAAAATTTCAATCTTGGTACGAATTGCCTTCAGCGCGGAATCATAGAGGAACATCACGGAGTTCCACTGATCCATCTGACTGTAAACGTTGGGGATATTCGTCAATCCTATCTCCTCCACTGCCTGTTTATACGTTGTTTATACTCCCTGCTTTTGTATCTTCGCCGGAGGAGGAATTCCTTCCGGCGGATTCCGGCCCGGCTGACGAACAGGAAATCCTGCAGGTCAGCCGGGCCTTATTTTCCCTGTTTTACAGTTTCAGTCCCTTTAACAGAGCACCCAGTCCGGTGGTAGCTGCTCCTGTTTCTTTGTAGTGGAAGGTCTCTTCCTTCTCAACCGGCTCCTCCTGAGCCAGAGCCTTCATGCTCAGGCTGATTTTGCCGTCCTTGATACCGATAATCTTAACAGTAACCTTCTGGCCCTCTTTCAGAACCACGCCCGGATGCTTGATTCTCTGAGTGCTGATCTGAGATACATGCAGAAGACCGGACAGACCGTCGTCCAGATTTACAAATGCGCCGTAGTCCTTCAGGCTGTCAACTGTACCCTCGACAACAGCTCCAACCTCTACAGCAGCCATCTTTGCAGCCTTCTCTTCCTCTTCCTTCTGCTTCATCACAGCTCTTCCGGACAGAACCAGCTTTTTGTTCTCCGGAACAACGGTAATCGGAGTAACCTCCAGATGCTGACCTACCATATCCTCCAGCTTTTCTACATATTTGGTAGAAATCTGGGATGCGGGGATAAAGCCCTGAATATCATTCACATAGGTTACCAGTCCGCCTTTTACAGCTTCTTTTACCTTTACGTTCAAAACAGCCTTATCCTGCATCTGCTGTACCAGCTCTGCCCACTTCTCTGCGTCAGGGCCTTCCTGCTCCTGATACGGATTGCGGCGCTCGTCAAACTCCTTGTAGGAAGCCTCCAGCTCACTTGCAAAATCTTCCATTGTCTCTTTTACTTCTTCGCTCATTGTTGCACACTCCTTTTCATCGTCCTCCTGGGCAGAACAGATTCTGCCCGTTATACTTGACTTTACCACATTTTCGCCTTTTTTACCATAGTTTTGTTAGAAAAGTATCTCTGATTGTGATATACTGTTACAAGAAATACACCGTTTAGGAGAGCATAATCACCATGACAGACATTCTTGATCTGCATACCCATACCATTGTCAGCGGGCATGCATACAATACGCTTTATGAGATGGTTCGCTCTGCATCAGAAAAAGGGGTCAGCCTTTTAGGCGTTACAGAACACGCTCCCAAGATGCCCGGCACCTGCCATCCTTTTTACTTTATCAATTTTAAGGTAGTTCCCAGAGAGCTTTACGGAGTCAGGCTGATGCTGGGCTGTGAACTGAATATTCTGGATTATGAAGGCACTGTGGATCTGAGCCCACGCTACTGCAAGGGACTTGATTTTGCGATTGCCAGTATTCATGATCCCTGTTACAAAAGCGGAACCGTCAGCCAGAACACTGCAGCCTATCTGGGCGCCATGAAGAATCCATATGTCCAGATTATCGGCCATCCTGATGACGGAAGATTCCCTGTGGATTACGAAACTCTGGTCTGCGCAGCGAAAGAACACCATGTGCTTTTGGAGGTCAACGCCTCCTCTCTTCATCCTCAGTGCCACAGAGAAGGCGCACGGGAGAATTATATTTCCATGCTGGAGCTGTGCCGAAAACACCAGGTATCCGTCATTATCGACAGTGACGCCCACTGTGAAGCTGATGTGGGAAATCACAGACGTGCCTGGGACCTGATACAGGAAATTGCCTTTCCCGAAGAACTGATCGTCAACGCTTCGATAGAAAAGGCCGCTTCCTACATTCCCTGCCTGAAACAGCCGGTTTACACAGGAGGCTTTTCTCATGATTAACTTTCTTCATCTGGAATACTTTCTGGTAGCCGCTGAGGAACTGAACTTTACCCGGGCAGCCAAACGGCTTTTTATTTCCCAGCAGTCCCTGAGCAATCATATTTCCAATCTGGAAAAGGAATTTGATGTGGTTTTGTTTAACCGGACCACGCCTCTGACCCTCACCTATGCCGGACAGGCTCTGAAAGGAAAGGCACGAAAAATTCTGGAGCTGCGGGATGAAACCTACCGGGAACTGGCTGATATCAAAGACTTTTCCATTGGCCAGCTGACTATCGGGCTTTCTCACACCAGAGGAAGGATGATTCTTCCGGAAATTCTCCCCTGCTATAAAGAACGCTTTCCCAATATTGATCTGAGGCTGGTAGAAGGCAATTCCTCCACCCTGGCTTCAGCCCTGCTTCACGGAGATGTGGATCTCGTCATCGATATGCAGCCATTTAAGGCTGAAAATACAGAAACCATTCCGCTCTGTGAGGAGGAAATCCTGCTTGCAGTGCCAGATGCTGTTTTGGAGCGGACCTTTCCTGGCCGTCTGGAAGACATCAAAGAGCAGTTAAAACAGCACACGGATCTGACCCTGCTCAGAGACTGCCCGTTTCTTCTGATTAACAAGGGGAACCGGGTTCGTACCATTGCTGACGAAATGTTTGAAGAAGCTCAGATGACGCCCAATGTCATACTGGAGACAGAAAACATTGAAACTGTGCTGGGTCTGTGCATCAAGGGCATGGGAATCACATTCTATCCCAGAATGTTTATTTCCGGCCATCAGGAATTCCGCCAAAAAATGCAGCAGCAGAGTTCTCCTGTCAGCTTCTATTCCCTGGATTATGCAAAAGCTCATGGAATACTGGCAATCGGATATCACAAAGGCCATTATATGTCGCAGGCCACCAAAGAATTCATACGGATTGCAAAAGAAACAATCTGACGAAAACCTCTTGACAACTTCACAGAAATCCCTTAAAATAAATATAGTAATTGTTACTATTATTTATTCATTTTAAGGAGCTGGTCTATGAAGACATTAAAGTATAGCCGTCAGAGGGAATCTATCAAAGCATGTCTGATGAACCGACACGACCATCCGACTGCAGATGCCATATACGCAAGTATACGGGAGGAGTTTCCCAGCATCAGCCTCGGAACCGTTTACCGGAACCTGAATCTGCTGGTAGAGTTAGGTGAGGCACGAAAACTGACCTTCGGTGACGGAAAGGATCATTTTGACGGAGACACCGCCCCTCATTATCATTTTGTCTGCCGCTGCTGCGGCGGTATTCAGGATCTCCCCCCGCTTTGGGCCACGGATCTGGAAGATAAAATGCAGCCGCACATTCGCGGAAAGATTGACAGCCATTCCATTGATTTTTACGGAATCTGTTCTGACTGTATGATACAGCAGGGGCACTAATCCTTTCCCGGAATTAACAAGAATTTTTCTCAAAAAGGATTGACAAGTAAAACGTTTTGTGGTAAATTAATATTAGTAATCATTACTGATTTGATTACAGCAAAATAACGTATCGAATTTAAATTAATATAATATGTAAAGGAGATTTTGACTATGAAGAAATGGGTTTGTACTGTATGTGGTTACGTTCATGAAGGTGATGCTGCTCCGGAATTCTGCCCGGTATGTAAGGCTCCGGCTTCCAAGTTTAAAGAGCAGGCTGGTGAGAGAACCTGGGCTGCTGAGCACGTTGTAGGTGTTGCACAGGGCGTAAGCGAGGATATTCTGGCTGACCTGCGTGCTAACTTCGAGGGCGAGTGCTCTGAGGTTGGTATGTACTTGGCTATGGCAAGAGTTGCTCACAGAGAAGGCTATCCGGAGATCGGTCTGTACTGGGAGAAAGCAGCCTGGGAAGAGGCTGAGCACGCTTCCAAGTTTGCAGAGCTTCTGGGTGAGGTTGTTACCGACTCTACCAAGAAGAACCTGGAGATGAGAATTGACGCTGAGAACGGCGCAACCGCAGGCAAGTTCGACCTGGCTAAGAGAGCAAAAGCTGCTAACCTGGATGCAATCCATGACACCGTTCATGAGATGGCTCGCGACGAAGCTCGCCACGGCAAAGCATTCGAAGGTCTGTTAAAGAGATACTTTGGCTAATATATCCTGAATGCCAGGATTTTATGAGAGAGAAGATTCGTCTTCTCTCTTATTTTTATTCCGTTTTTTCTTGACAGTTTTCCATTTTTTATGATAAAATTAAATCAGTAATAATTCCTGTTATTAAACATTTCAGGCAAAGGAGGGCTCTTTTTATGTCAAAATACGCAGGAACAAAAACCGAGAAAAATCTGTGGGAAGCATTTTCCGGTGAATCCCAGGCACGAACCAAATACACCTTTTATGCATCCGCAGCAAAAAAGGCAGGCTATGAGCAGATGGCTGCCCTGTATTTAGAAACTGCCGAGCAGGAAAAGGAACATGCAAAAATGTGGTTTAAAGAAATCCACGGCATCGGTGATACAGACGCCAACCTTGTGGATGCAGCCGCCGGAGAAAATGCAGAGTGGACAGATATGTATGTTCGCATGGCAAGAGAAGCAGAAGAAGAAGGCTTCCCTGAGCTGGCTGCCAAATTCCGCCTGGTGGCTGAAGTAGAAGCCTCCCACGAGAAACGCTATTTAAAGCTGCTTGAAAATCTGCGCAAAGACGGAACCTTCAAGGGAGACGCCCCTCTTGGCTGGAAATGCCGCAACTGCGGATATATCCATGAAGGCGATGAAGCTCCGGAGATCTGCCCGGTATGCGCACATCCCCGGGCATACTTTGAACGGATGACCGTTAATTATTAATATTTAGAATGGCAAAAAGAGCCCGGACCTTCTGGTTCCGGGCTCTTTCACGACAATAGAAATGAGGATATGAAATATGAACTACACGAAAAAACAGCTTACTGATATGATTCGCCGCATGGGCATTCAGCCTGATGATTCCGTCATGATTCACGCTTCTATGAAATCCATCGGAAACGTGGAAGGCGGCGCAGATACCGTACTGGATGCCTGGATGGAATATCTGTCAGAGGGGCTTTTCATGATGCCTGCCCACACCTGGGCCCAGATGGGGCCGGACTGCCGTGTCTTTGACCCCCAAAGCATGCCTTCCTGTGTAGGACTTCTGACAAATCTGTTCCGTATGCGTCCCGGTGTTGTCCGCTCCCTTCACCCCACACACAGCATTGCCGCCTATGGAAAAGGCGCAAAGGACTATATCGCCGGTGAGGAAACTGTGGATACTCCCTGCCATCCTGACGGATGCTGGGGACGGCTGGAAAATATCGGAGCCAAAATTCTCCTGATTGGCGTAGGCCATGAAAGAAACACCTTCATCCATTCAGTAGAGGAATCCATGAAGGTTCCGGAGCGGCTTACCGACGAACCCAGTGAATTTTTTATCCATCAGGCTGACGGTTCTCTTCTTCCCCGCCCGGTTTACCGCCATTACAATAAAAATGAGCCTCATATTTCTGAGCATTATCCCAAGCTGTCTCCTGCTCTTGAGGCCTGCGGCGCCGCCCGCCATGTTTCCTTTGGCGATGCAGACTGTATTCTCTGTGATGCCCGGAAGACTGCCTCTGTAACACGGCGGATTCTCTCCCATGAGAAAACCTGTCTTCTGGAACGTGATGTGATTCCCCGGGAATGGTGGCGGGAGGATTAACCCTCCCGGCCAACCCGGTTTGTCAGGATTCCGATTTCTTCTATTTCGCAGGCAACCTCATCTCCTGGTTTCAAAAATCTGGGCGGCTCAAATCCCATTCCCACTCCAGACGGAGTTCCTGTAGAAATAACGGTTCCCGCCTTCAGTGTCATTCCCTTGGAAAGCTCGCTGATAATATGACTGATATGAAAAATCATCCGGGAGGTATTGCTGTTCTGACGCAATTCTCCATTTACATAAGAACGGATATTTAAGCAGGGCGGATAAGGAATCGACTCCCGGGTAAGAATGCAGGGCCCCATAGGCGCAAATCCATCCAGACTTTTTCCAAAATACCACTGCTGATGGCGGTTCTGAATATTGCGGGCGCTGACATCATTTAAAATCGTATAGCCAAACACATAATTCTCCGCCTCTTCCGGCTCCACATTTCTGGCATCCTTCCCCACAATCACAGCCAGCTCCGCCTCATAGTCCAGACTGTCCACCAGCCCCTCATATGCCGGAATGAAACCGCCGTCCGGCACTGCCTCATTCACCCGTTTGGAAAAATAAACTGCATAAGGGCGCTCTCCGGAAAATTCCTGTTTTTTAAAACGGGCGGACTCCTCTGCATGATCCATATAGTTGATTCCCAGACAGATAATATCCTGCTCCGGCACAGGAATCGGCGCCAGCAGCTGCACATCCTCTAACCGGGCTGCGCCGCAGAAGCGGTCGGGCTCCAGTCCGGCGCTGTATTCCAGCAGCTGCTTTTCTGATTCGCACATCTGCTTTACTGCCTCCAGCATCGTCGGATACTCCACCCCAATCGCCTCCATCGGGTATACCCACTCCCCGTCTGCGCTGATAATTCCTGTTTTTACTTTTCGTTCTACCTGATACGTTACCAGTTTCATCTCTGCTCCCCTTCCCGTTTTCCTCATTCTGCCGATTCCGGAAATTCTCTGTTTCGGCTATTTTCCGTTCCGGCATTTTTCTTGATTATACCTCTCTGAAAAAAGGGTTGCAAGGAGATTTCTTATGCCAGCGCCTCCCGGATCATCTTTCCGGCCTGAATCACCACCGTGGGAATCACAGCCAGAGCCACAATGCTGACAAGCTGACGCAGATTTAAATCTGCCACTGCAAACAGTACCTGGAGTCCCGGAAGGAACAAAACAGCAGCTAAAAGCAGCACTCCTGTCTCAAAAGCCAGAATGCTCCACATATTTCCACGAAATCCCAGCTTCGCAATAGAGTGTTCACTTCTGCAGTTAAATCCATGAAACAGCCGGGCCAGTGTCAGAGCTGCAAAAGCCATGGTGCTGGCAGTTCCTGCGCCGCCTGTTTCCAGCCCCAGATGAAAGGCCGTCATCGTGCAAAAGGCGATCAGCCCTCCCTGCAGCAGAATCCGCAGCAAAAATTCCCTGGTCAAAATCCCCTCCTCCGGATCTCTCGGAGGCTGTCTGAGCAGCCCGTCTTCCTGGGGTTCCATACCAATGGCAATAGCCGGAAGAGAGTCTGTCAGCAGGTTAATAAACAAAAGATGAACCGGTGCAAAGGGCATAGGCAGATCGAAAAGGGATGTATACAGAACACTGAAAATCCCTGCCATATTTCCGGAAAGAAGGAACTGAACCGCATGGCGGATATTCCGGTAAACATTCCGCCCGTTGGCTACCGCCTTGATAATCGTGGCAAAATTGTCATCTGTCAGAATCATAGAGGCTGCATCTTTGGAAACCTCTGTCCCCGTAATTCCCATGGCTACCCCGATATCAGCCTTCTTTAAAGCCGGAGCATCATTGACTCCGTCTCCCGTCATGGCTACAATACAGCCTTTTCTCTGCCATGCATCTACAATTCTGATTTTATGCTCCGGAGAAACTCTTGCATATACGGAAATATTTTCCAGCTTTTCATCCAGCTCTTCCTCCTTCATCGCATCCAGCTCCGGTCCGGTAAGAGCCAGATCCTCCTCCTCCATAATGCCGATTTTTCCTGCAATGGCCATAGCTGTAATTTTGTGATCTCCGGTAATCATAACCGGACGGATTCCTGCTCTTCTGGCGCTGAGCACTGCCGGACGTGATTCTATTCTGGGCGGGTCCATCATGGCTGCCATTCCCAGAAAAACATATCCGTTCTCTGCTTCCGGACTGCAGCACTCCATCTCCTCCAGCGGACGGTATGCCACAGCCAGAACCCGCAGTCCTTTTTCCGACCATGCTCTGTTCTGCTCCTGCAGTCTCTGCCTCCAGGCCGGAGTCATGGGAATCGCCCCGTTCTTTGTCATCAGTTCTCCGGTCCGGTCAAGAATCACGTCCATAGCCCCTTTTGTAAACAGAACTCTCTGTCCGTCACACATATGAACGGTACTCATCAGCTTTCTTTCAGAATCAAAAGGAAGCTCTTCCAGCCTCGGCATTTCCCGCCGCAGCTCCTCGCTGTCCGCCCCGGCCCGGGCCGCCATTTCCAGAAGGGCAAGCTCCGTGGGATCTCCGATTCCTTCCTCCCCCTGAAGTCTGGCATCATTTGCCAGGGTAAATCCGTATACCAGATAACGTCCGGCCTTCCGGTACATGGAAATCTGCCCCGGCGCCATCAACTCTCCGTCTGCAAAAACCTCTTCTACTGTCATTTTATTCTGCGTCAGAGTTCCTGTTTTATCAGAACAGATTACAGACACGCAGCCCAGACTTTCTACTGCCTTTAAATCCTTGATAATGGCATTTTCCCGTGCCATCCGCTGCGTTCCCATAGCCTGCACAATGGTTACAATAGAGCCCAGGGCCTCAGGAATCGCCGCCACAGCCAGCGCTACTGCAAACATCAGCGAATCCAGCACCGGCATTTTCCGGTACAGGCTTAATACAAATACCAGGGCGCAGATTCCCATAATAACAGCTGCCAGATGGCCGCTGAAACGATCCAGGCTGATCTGAAGCGGTGTTTTTTTCTCACCTGTGGCATTCATGAGAGCTGCAATTTTTCCAATTTCCGTGTGCATTCCCGTTGCCGTTGCCACCATCACTGCCCGTCCCTGAATAATCAAAGAACCTGAAAAAATCATATTGGACTGATCGCCCAGAGGAACCGCCCCTTCTGTCTCCATCGCTTCCGCCTGTTTTTCCACAGCCAGAGATTCTCCTGTCAGAGAGCTTTCATTGACCTGAAGATTATGGCACTCCAAAAGGCGTCCGTCTGCTACAGCCAGATCTCCTGCCTCCAGAGCTATCAAATCTCCCGGAACCACCTGAGCGGATGGAATTTCCAGAGTCTGTCCATTTCGTATCACCTTCGCTGACGGCGAGGACAGGGATTTCAGACTGTCCAGGGATTTTCTCGCCTTTTCATGCTGTACAGTTCCCAGAACCGCATTCATCAGTATCACTGCAAAAATAACCACTGCACTTTCCACATTATCAGATACCATGGAAATCCCTGCTGCAGCAATCAGGATTATCACCAGAAGATCCTGAAACTGTTCCAAAAACACCTGCCAGGCCTTTTTTCCAGTCCCTTCCTGAAGGACATTTTCCCCGGCCTTCTTTCGTACCTCTTCGGCCTGCTGCTGTGTCAGACCGCTTCGGCTGCTGCCCATATCCCTCAGCACATTTTCCGCTGATTCTCGATACCACGTTTTCATCTTGTCTCTCCTTTGCTTATTTTAAGGTATGAGGCATTCCGTATTTCTAGGACTGTATTTCCGCGTTTTTATTTCATGGGACGCACTTTCCTGTGTCAAAAAGAGGGTGTCGCAAAATCATCAAATTAGATGATTTTGCGATACTCTCGCTTTATA
>OHHV01000024.1_pt1 | contig 113009 bp, 110 predicted proteins | sample 1568141 | NCBI WGS metagenome assembly OHHV01 (sample SAMEA3879589, study PRJEB24766) | human gut metagenome | biome: human-associated habitat; feature: feces | place: USA | collected 1985/1987
AGACACCGCCCTTTCACGGCGGTAACAGGGGTTCAAATCCCCTTGGAGTCATTTTCCTTTAAGGAAATGCATACAATATTATATCTGGTGCCATAGCCAAGTGGTAAGGCAAAGGTCTGCAACACCACAAACTAGGGAGTCAAATAATATATTTATTCCTCCTTAGCTCAGTCGGTAGAGCATGCGGCTGTTAACCGCAGTGTCGTTGGTTCGAGTCCAACAGGGGGAGCTACAAACCCAATAATTGTGCAAAATAACTAAATACGGCGCAGTAGCCAAGTGGTAAGGCAATGGTCTGCAACACCAGTATTCACCGGTTCAAATCCGGTCTGCGCCTCTTAAAAAGCCCAGAAAATCAAGGTTTTCGAGGCTTTTTCTTTTTTCAAAATCCTATAATTCTGTCTAAAAAAATAAGGTGGCAAAATTATAGGAAAGAAAAAGTTCACAATTTTTTCTACAAGTCCATTTTTCCATAATCCAATTCCCTTTTTTAAAAAATTAATTCTAAAATATAAGTTTTCATGCTTTAATATTTATAGATATGTCCGCCAAAAACCGTTAAAAACCTTATAAAATCAAGTAAAATCGTTTCGTAAGGTGGACGATAAGGTGGCAGAATTTTGGTTGTAACAGCCTGTGCCATCATACTGTAGACAACCATTACCTCTGTTAAGCGGAAGATTTATGCAATCATAGCATCAATTAAACTTACCTTACGTTCACTGTCTGTATGAACATAAGTACGCATGATCACCTCATAGTTATCGCCAATGATTTCAGCAGCTTCCTTTATTTCTCCCATATTGTGAGTCTGTCGGATCAGATTTGTTGCAAAAGTGTGCCGTAGTGCATGAAGATTATATTCTGGAATCTCAGCACGCTTACAAATTTTCTTTAGCGTATTGGCTAAATTTTGGATTGTAGGGCTGACACCATTTTGCGTAGATAATATCAAATCTGGAAAAACCCGATTTTTATCGTATAGCTCCATCATACATGATAGTGAAAATTCAGCTTCCTTGTTTAATGGAATAGTCCGTAAACTATTTGGGTATTTTGGAGGAGTCAAAATCATTTTAGTCTTTTTTTGGGAACCGACCTCTCTGTTTTTAACCCTGCTAAGAGTATGTGTGATTTTAATGCCACGCCGTCCTAAAAAGGGCACGATAGAAGATTGACCTAATGCAAGCAATTCACCACCACGTAAACCTGTGTTTAAAAGGAATACAATGGCAGGACCATATCTATACAAATAGCGTTCATTTTTATTTGGACTGGGTTCCATTGCAATTTCTTTTATGATCTGCTCATGTTCTGGTGGGATGATTGAGATTTCCTTTGTTTCTACAGGAAGAACGGATTCTTCCGGCATTATCACCCGATTTAAAATATCAGAAAAGTTTTTTGGCAGTTCGCCGAGAGAAATTGCTGTTTTAATCATTGCAGACCAAAATAAGTAAATTTTCTTTAATGATGAATAACTCAGGATTTCCTTTTTGGCATTAATCGTTGCTGTAATATCATCAGCAGTCAGATTAGAAAATGTTTTGCTAAAAGCATCCGTATCTTTTAAATGATTTTCGTATGTTTTTTCTAATCGATCCAGGCTGGTTTGTTTGAATTTGCCAGCTTCAACCATGAGACTTTTGCGGAATAAGTATTTGTTCGCATAGTCCTGTACTTTGATGTTTGAAGTAATTGCGTCTTGTATTGCGACTTTTATCTTCCAGTCATCTAATAATGCTTTCGCTTCTCCTTTGGTAGGAGCATTAAACTCCTTGTCCGGTAGCCCTTTTTTTCTATATCGGGCAGTCCATCCTCCTCTCTTATTTGGAAATAGTGATCCATCCCCTTTGGATCTTCTTTTTTGTTGTGTACCTTTCGTTGTTCTCGCCATGAATAGTTCCCTTTCTTTAATGAGATATTCATGCCAAATCAGGTATAAGGTCTATTTTAATATAGCCAAGCCTGATTGACAATAACTTTCTAAAGGGCCTAAAAGAATATTTGTTTTCCTATGTTTTTCTTGAGAAACTCCTGAATAGAAGCTGGTGAAGTAAAATATTGCCGCCCAACTTTTGTAACTGGAAGAATTCCACTGTCAAGAAGTTCCCTGGTTTTTGTTTTTCCAATGCCGAGCATGGATGCTATCTCCTGAACGGAGTATGCTTTAAAGAGATTGTCTGTTTCACTCAATATAATCACCTCTATAAATTAGATTAATGAAAGAGTAGACATATCAGGAAACCGTTTCCTATGCCATGTTTCATGCACGTATGAGGTGTTACTATGTAATCATCAAGCTGCAGGCGTGCATTTATGCGACACTATCTGCAGCACCTATATACATTTCCTGATAAGGTATAAAATTATCAAGGTACAATAGCGTAAGACTTGGTTTTGTCTTAACAATTTCATTAAGTAATTAACTGAGATTTTTTCAGATTGAACAGATTATGTAATTTTTATTAAAAATTTTTCTATAAACTTTAAAAAAGAGAGGTGGGATACGTGATATTTCAATATTTTAATTGAAGTCATATATGCAAAGCAGAGTATTTAAGAACATACAATATATTGTGTATGAAGATTGACATATACTATATCATGTGCTACTATACTGCTATAGTTAATTTTATGCGCACCCATAGGGGGAGTTTTGGATTTGTATAAATCCGAAGACTCAAGGAGAGCAGTAAGGCTGCTTATTCCGCATAAGTTGTTTATGATTGTATAAAGTGTCACTATCTGTCCTTATGGGGCAATAGCGGCACTTTTGTTTTTTCGGTAATATTATCAGGGATATGAGAATGGATAGCGAAGGAATACTTCACTTTTCATTCTTTTTTTATGCCCTAATGAAAGGTAGGATTGCCACAATCAGCTTTGGCTGTTTATGGATAAATAAATTTAAGAAAGGTGGTACACACATGAAAGAAACAAAGATTTATGCAGATGAGTTTTGCACTACATTTGCAAGTACAACGGAGATGCTGGAATTTCTGGCTGAGAGGGCAAAGCAGTCCAAGTGGATTCGTAAGCCTACCAGGATGCTAAAACTGGTTCCATTGGAAAAGGAGGCAGAAACCATTGAAGAAGCCTGTGAAAAAGAACTGGAAGGAATAGTAGAGGATACAGAAAAGAATACCCAGTTGGTATTAAAAGTGAACAAGGATTTTTATCCGGTTCGTGACTGTGCTATCCATACAATTCTGAAAAGAGCCGGCATTAATGGAACAGGATTAAAGAAACTGGAGAAAGCTACTTATGCAAAGGTAGTAAACTACTGTCTTCAGGTAGCGAAAGGAGATGCCTTAATCAAGGTGGCAGATGGAAAAGTATCTGCAGTACATGGCGGTGATGATCATGATTACTGTGTACTGGATATGCAGACAATCTTCAATATGACAAGTGATTATCTGAAAGCACATTTTAAGGGAAGTACTTATCTGGAGGGATCTGGAAGTTTTGACCATTCCATTGTGTCCGCTATGTGGACTTTAGGAGGAAATCAGGAACTTTTGGATACGTATCACCAGGCTTTGGAGGATCATGGAATTGAGGATAAGAGCCTTGCTCCTGCACTGCGCCTGACTACTTCTGATGTAGCAGTAAGTGGTGTGAATCTGTATCCCATGATGCTCTCACAAACCAGTAACCGTGTCATTAACCTGGGAAGTCCTATCAAACTGTCACATGATAGAGGGGCGACCTTACAGGATTTCCGGAATAATCTGGACAAAATTTTCTCCCGTTATCAGGAAGCAGTTAAAGGAATTGTTGGTTTGATGGATATAGAAATCCAAAATCCTGTAAACTGCCTGCACCTGATTATGAAGGAACTCAAAATTAACCAGAAAATTCGAAATGAAGTAGTAGATCTTTTTGTGGGACAATATGGGGAAGAACCATGTACAGCCCATGATCTGTATTTTGCCATGCACGAAGCTGCTTTCTTTGCTGCTTGTGAAGGGTTTTCTGCACCACGGATTTTAAAATTGGAAGAAGATATTGCAAAAACTCTGGTCTTTGACTGGAAAGGGTTTGATGTATATGGAGCAATTAAATTATAAGGAGGACATGAGATGAATACAGCATTAAATTATCAGCCGGAAGTTCTGGTTGATATAGCAGATTTGAGCCGAGAAGATTGGTTGGATTACCGGCGTCTTGGTATTGGTGGAAGCGATGCAGCGGCAATCATGGGCTTATCCCCATTTGCGACAATCAGGGATTTGTATTTCGATAAAATTGGTGTTACGCCAGTAATCGAAGAAGAGGAAGAAAACTGGGTAGCGAAAGAAGTGGGACACCGCCTGGAAGATTTGGTTGCTATGATTTTTGCCAAGAAGACTGGACTTGAAGTTTTCCCTGTACGAAAAATGTTCCGGCATCCGCTATATCCGTTTATGTTAGCGGATGTGGATTATTTCATCCGTTTTCCAGATGGCAGCATTGGGATTTTGGAATGCAAAACCTGTAATTACAATGCAAAAGACAAATGGGCAGATGATGGGATTCCTGAAAACTATGTTTTGCAGGTCCGTCATTATCTTGCAGTCATGAATATGAATAAAGCATATATTGCCTGCCTTTATGGAAATAATGAAAACGAATTTGTTTATCGGTGCCTGGAACGGGATGGAAGGGAGGAAGAAGAACTCATTGACCAGGAGAAATACTTCTGGGAAGAATATGTGCAGAAGAAAATAGAACCACCGTATTCTGGAAAGCCAGATCTTATTTTGGCCAGTATCCGGAAATATAGTGGTTACGCAGACAAATCAATTCCTGAAATCAGCATATCTACCTTGGAATCACGCAGTCTTGAAAAATATCTCAAATTATCTGAAGAAAAATCCCAATTGGAAAAAAGAAAAAAGGAGATTGAAGCGGAACAACGTGCATTGAGCGTACCGTTTGTCGAGCTTCTTGGACAAGGGTGTAAGGCAGTAGTCGAGGATGGGAGTTTCCGTTACCGGATTACTTATAATCCTACGATACGCACCCAGATTGGAAAAGAAAATATCGAGAAACTGAAAAATCAACATCCGGATATCTACGAAGAGTACACAAGCACGACAGAAAGCAGAATTTTCCGGATTAAAAAGGAGGTTGCATAATGTTACAAGGAAAAAAGGCATATATCTGTTCTCCGCTGTCTGCGCCGGATCCAGAAGGCGTGCAGCATAATATGGAACTGGCAAAATACTATCTCATGCAGATGAAAAGGCTGTATCATTGCCGTACATTTGCTTCACACGCTCATCTACCACTTATGTTGGATGACCGTATCCCGGAAGAGCGTGAGACTGCAATGCAGATTGGAGCTTTGATGCTGGATTTATGTGAAGTATTAATTATTTGCGGCTCCTGCATTAGCGAGGGAATGAGAAGAGAGATTCAGACAGCATTCGAGAAAGGAAAGGACGTTTATTGGTATGATTCCAAGATGAAACCAGGCGAATTGATGAAAGTAGAGAACTGGAGGAGTATAGACGATGAGGTGCAAATATATACGTAAGATTTTTCAAAATGAGGAAAACGGATATACGGTTGCATTATTTTCCACGCTGGATCATGAGGTTCCTCTTTCTGCCAGAGATAAATTTTGGGCAGACAAAAAAATCATTGCGTTTACTGCAAAAGGATATGACATGCCTCTTACGGATGAAATCGAAATAGAAATGGAAGGCGAGTGGGAGACAAATTCTCATGGAACACAATACAAGGTAGAAACTTTTTTGGAAGTTGTACCTAGAACAAGGGAAGGTATCTTAGGATACCTTTCTTGTGGTTCTTTAAAAGGAATTGGTCCCAAAACGGCAGAACGGATTGTCAATCGTTTTGGTCTGGATACCTTGGAGGTAATGGAAAAGTATCCACAGGAATTATTAAAGATTCAGGGGATATCTCAGAAAAAACTGGACCGTATTGTGGATTCTTTTGGAAAAAACAAAGTATTCCGGGAATTGATGACTTTTTTATCACCGTTTCATGTTACGCCTAAAAAAGCAAATATGATTCTTCAGAAGTTTCGGGATCAATCCGTAGAAATCATTCGGAAGCAGCCTTATATACTCTGCTCAGTCAAAGGGTTTGGTTTTCTCACTGTGGATGCCATTGCAAGGCAGTGCTGTGCTGCAACAAATGATCCTATGCGTATTTCCGGATGCGTCAGCTATGTGCTGCGGGAAGCCATGAAGCAGAACGGACATTTATATCTGGAGCAGGAAATTCTGGTGAAAGATGCATTGAAGGTTCTGAATAAAGAACCGGATCTTCAGCCGGTGACGGAAACAGAGATTTTAAAAGTGTTATATCGTCTGGTTATGCAGGACAGTATCGTGGTAGAAGAGAATAGGGTTTACATTACCAAACAGCATCAGGAAGAAGAGGATACAGCCTCTATGATTGCAAGAAAATTGCACGAGCAAATTCCAGTTCTTACGATTGAAAAGGAACTGGAGGAAGCACAGGAGGATTTAAACATAACATTATCCGAACAGCAGAAAGAAGCAGTGCGTATGGTTTTTGCAAACCCAATCTGCATTATTACTGGAGGACCTGGAACCGGCAAAACAACGGTTTTGAAGGTCATTTTGTATATCTATCAGAAAAAATGCGGGAATGAAGTCAAACTGATGGCACCGACTGGACGTGCTGCAAGGAGAATGGCAGAGAGTACTGGAAATGGAGATGCAACTACTATGCACATGGCACTGGGGCTTTTTGGTGACGGTGATTATGAAGCACTTACGGATAAACTATCCGCAGATTTTATTAATGCGGATGAGGTATCTATGGTAGATATGCACCTTGCCTATGAATTTTTTTACAAGGTAAAGGCAGGAGCCAGGGTGCTTTTGGTCGGGGATGTCCATCAGCTTCCTTCAGTAGGAGCTGGGGATGTGTTCCGGCAGCTTATCTTGTGCGGGAAAATACCGGTTACTGTTTTAAATCTGGTATATCGCCAGGGGAAGGACAGCAACATCCCCATAAATGCTCAACTTATCAATGAAGGAAAGACAAACCTGCAATGGGGGGATGATTTCCAGATGATTGAATGTTCAGGAGCAGATGCGGCGGCACAAATTGTTAAAAATATCTATCTCAAGGAAATTCAGATGTATGGTATGGAGCAAGTACAGATACTCTCTCCATATAAAGTGAGAAGTGCAGCCGGTGTCTTGGAACTGAACCGCAGTCTGCAGGACGAGGTAAATCCCCCTGTATCCGGAAAAAGGGAGCTTCATCTTGGCGGTGAGATATTTCGGGAAGGTGACAGAATCCTTCAAAACAAGAATACAGAATTTGCCAGTAACGGAGATTTGGGTACATTGGTACAGATTGCTGAAGATGAGGACAATAACCCTCTGGTTCAAATCGTATTTACAGATGGCCGCAGGGTGAAGTATGAGGCAGAGCAGGTAGAAATGATTGAACATGCAAACGCCATAACCATACACAAAAGCCAAGGAAGTGAGTGCCAGGTGGTCATCATTCCGTGGTTAAAAGCTTTTTATCCCATGCTAAAGCGAAACATCTTTTATACGGGAATCACCAGGGCAAAACAGCGTGTTTATATTGTTGGGGAATGGAAAGCCGTTTGTCAGGCAATCCACACAGATGATACGGGAACCAGAAAGACGATGTTGGCAGTGAAAATACAACAGTATTATGAACGGTATCAGAGACAGGAAAACAGACGGATTCCTGCAACAATTTACAACAGGGCTGTGTAAAAAAATAGCAAAATAGTTCAATGTTGGGAATTGGCAGGTTATTACTTTATGAAGGGATGTCCTGCCGGTTCCAAAGAAAGGAGCAGGCAATGAGCGAATTATTATATAACAAGTCAAAAGCAGTAGAAGAACTGAATAAAGTGGAAGGATTTTATCCTCTGGAACTTGCTAGAGTTATTTCTAATGAAGGGCAGGAGGAACAACGGTATCTGGATGTGAAATATCGGAAGCTGTGGTTCCGTCTGGTAAATCCTACAGGCAAGATTATCAGCCGGATTGTTCACTTTACCGAAAATATGGCAGTCGTAGAAGCCAGAATTTATCTGGATAAGTGTGATCAGGAAGATAATTATATTGCCAATTCCTTTTCACAGAAGTTTCGTACAGCAGATACACAGTTTGGGGATAAATTTCTTGAAATGGCAGAAACAGCGGCAATTGGGCGAGCTTTGGCAGATGCGGGGTATGGTCTGCAATTTGCTGATGTAGGGGAAGGAAATGATCCAATGCAGGTAGATGCAGGAATTCCTGTAAATCAGGGAACACAGATGCAGACTGCGATGCCAGCACAAACCCCTGCATCAGGAATGCAGCAGACTCCCAATCAGTCAGCAGGAACCATGCCATCATTTCCGCCTCAAGCAACTCCGGGGCAGCAGATGATGGAACAGTTTTATCAAGAAGCACAAGCCAATGGAAATACGATTGGCGGGGGAACGGGTACAGGACAGATGACAAATCCGGTAATGATTCCGGCAACTGGATCTGTACCAGTTATGCAGCAGATGCCTTCTAAGCCGCAATTTCTGGATCCCAATATGCCAGTGGAAGAACTGGTGAAAAGGATGAGTTATGAGCAGGCAATACAAGTAGCCGTAACAGGACAGGGAAAATTTAGTGGAAAAACCATGGGACAAGTTGCAATAGAAAGTCCTTCCAGCTTGCAATGGTTCGCAGAACAGTATCATGGACAGAACCATTTCATACCGGCGGCAGCCAGAGTAATTCTTGCAAAGGCATAGCAAATAGCCGGCTTAACATTCTTTCCACAGCCAATAAAGGCTGTGGAAGAAAGGAGGAACCATAGAGTGTATGATATGTCAGGCTTTAGCTACGATATCACAGATGTCGTGCATTTACTGCAGCTTAGAGTGCGGCATAAAAATTCTTCGTCAATGGATGTGAATTGTCCATTTTGTGGAGAAACAAAAGGGAAAATGAATGTTAATCTTCAGAAAAATGTGTTCCGGTGTAATCGGTGTGATGCTTCAGGTGGAATGCTAGAATTATACGGAAGACTGCATGGTGTTTCCAGTGCAGAGGCAAACCGACAGATCCGGGAAGCTCTGGGAAAGGGGGAATACCGGACGGATTATCAGGTAGTTCATAAAGAAGAGCCTGTAGAAATTTTCAATGCCGAGTTAGCGGATGCAGATGTCATTGACCGAACATATCAAGAAATGTTGTCGTTATTGACCTTAAATGATAAACATCAGGAAGATCTTAAAAAAAGAGGGCTGACGAAAGAACAGATCGAGATACAGAGGTATCGTAGTGTACCGTTGTTTGGAATTAAAAATATGGTACAAAAACTGTTGGAATCCGGACAGACGGTAAAAGGTGTGCCAGGATTTTATGAAGATCAAGATGGGAAATGGACAATTAATTTTACTTCTAAAAATTCTGGGATTTTGATACCGATTCGATCCATGGAAGGAAAAATACAAGGATTTCAGATACGGTTGGATCAGGTAATGGAGGGACGGAAGTATATCTGGCTTTCCAGTGTGAAATTCCAAAATGGAGTATCATCAGGGAGTCCGGTACATGTCATAGGAAGTCTGGACGCAGAACAGATTTATTTAACAGAAGGTGCATTAAAAGGTACGATAGCCCACTATTTATCTGGAGATACGTTCATTTGCGTTGCAGGTGTCAATCAGTACAGAAATTTAAAGCCAGTTTTGGAAACACTGAAAAGCAGGCATCTGCAGCACCTATATGAAGCTTATGATATGGATAAAAAAATGAAGGTATATTGTGATGGGGATTCTGAGAAATGTGATGCCTGTCAACGTAAACCAGCCACTTTTTATTGTCCGCATAAGATGCAGAAACGGCAGATTCTACAGAACGCTTGTAGAAAGGTGTATGAAATCTGTAGTGGATTGTCTATTTCCATGAGCCGTATGGTTTGGGACATGGATTCTTATGGTGAATGGAATGGGCAGATCAAAGGAATTGATGATTATTACTATGTATTGAAAAATACGGGGTAAATATGGACCGGGCAAGTTGTCCGGTCTTATGGAAGAGGAGGATTCGATGAAACGAAAGAAAATTTACGGTATATTTATGCTTGTAGCCATTGCTGTTTTTTTATTTGCAGGAGGAAGGATACTGCAAATTTATTTGAATTATCAGGAAAGTCAAAAAGTCTATGAGCAGATGGAAGGGTTTACACAAAAGATAGAGGATCAAAACCTGTCACCAGAAGCGGTTCCAGGGGAAACACCAGAGGAGGTCGCAGAGCAGGGATTCCTACAGGTGGATTTTAACAAGCTGGAAGAAATCAATCCAGATGTCATTGCATGGATTGAGATTCCTGGTTTGGAAATTAGTTATCCGGTAGTCCAGGGGAGGGATAATGACTATTATCTACATCACCTGATTACGGGAGAAAATCATAAAAGTGGCAGTATTTTTATGGACTTTCACAACCAGGAGGATTTATCAGACAGAAATTCCATTATCTATGGGCATAATATGAAGGATGGGAGCATGTTTGGAACCCTAGATCAGTATCAGTCACAGGCACTTTATCGAAACTATCCCTATTTTTATATGTATGTGACAGGATATATTTATGAGTATCAGATTTTTTCCTGTTATGCAGCACCGACGGATCATCCAGCATATACTTATGATTTTCCTACTTCTGAGGACTATGAAGTTTTTCTGGAAACACTACAAAGAAGTGCTGAGTATAACACAGGGATGACAGTTACCAAGGAGGATCAGGTAGTGACCTTATCAACTTGTGTAAATACCCGAAAGGATTATCGCTATTTAGTACATGGAAAACTGAAACAGAAAATAAAAATGGAGGAATAACAGATGTTAGATTTTGAATATGCAAAGGCATTGGTAGAGGTTGTGCTAGATACAACTTGCAGCGAAAAAGAAAGAGAAGTACGGCTGGAGTGTTTAACCCAAATATTTGGCAGAGCAAATGCTTATTTAAAGAAAGGCTTCTTACCCGATGTGGTAGAGGCTTTTTTTGTGCGAAAAATGAAAGGTTTGCCACTGGTATCGACAAAGCAGGATATGCAGGATTTTTTGAAAGTCAGTACACCCCATTATTTTGGTGGGAAATTTACAGTTAGTAATATTCCGTATTATTCTGAGGAAGAAGAACTGCTACTTTGGTCAGAAACATCACTTCGTGGTCCATTGATTTCAGCCGGATATGAACGCTATATGGAACTGTTTAAAAAGATTTTGCCTCAAAAGGCAGAACAGATTAATTTTTTATAAAGAGAAATAATTCGAATGAGGACTGGAAATGTATAGTAGGTAAAGATGAATGTTAAAAATCATTGTATAGGAAGAAAGCACCTGTCTGTGGTAAAATGCCGCAGACAGAATTTTTTTGAAAAAAAGTTGCTTTGTACGGAAGTTCTGCGTACAAGAGAAGTATAAAGAAAAAAGGAGAGATGATTTTATGATAAAAAAAGTTCGGATTGCGGTAGACCATGGCAATAGAAATATGAAAACCTGTTCCCAGGTATTTACGACAGGGCTTACCATTCAGGATAAAAAGCCTGCCAGAGGGGAAAAGTTCCTGTTCTATGAGGGAAAGTATTATGTGCTGAGTGAAAATAGGATTCCTTATCAAAGAGATAAAACGCAGGATGATCGGTTTTTTATCCTGACTCTATTTGCAATCGTAAAAGAGCTGGAGGAAAACTCTCAAATTCAGCCAGAGGATGTCATTCAGGTGGATCTTCCGATTGGGCTGCCACCCAAGCATTATGCAGAACTTTGTGAACGGTATGAAGCATATTTTAAAAGACAAGGGAAAATTCATGATATCAATTACTGTGGTAGTACATATCATATCACCATTGGAGAGGTAATGGCATTTCCACAGGACTATGCGGCTATGATGACTATGATTGAAAAGCTGCAGCAGATTCCCAAAGTAGTAGGAATTGATATAGGAGGATTTACTACAGACTATCTTCTGATGCGGAAAGGTAATCCGGATATGGAAGCCTGTGATTCCATGGAAAAAGGCGTGATTACCATGTATAACAAGATTATTTCCGGGATTAACAGTGAATATGATATTTTGTTAGAGGAAAGTGATATTGACAGTATCCTTCAGGGAAACACAGAATTTTATGAAGAGGCTGTAGTCCGTATGACAGAAGGTATGGTGCAGGATTTTGTAAAGGATCTGCTGAACAGCATTCGAGAGAGAGGAATAGATACCAAAGCAGCATATACGGTATTTATTGGAGGTGGGGCAAAGCTATTGAGCCATTTTCTGGAACAATCGGACCGTCTGGGGAAATATACCTTTATTGAGGATATTTCTGCCAATGCCAAAGGATATGACAGATTGTTTCAGATTATGTAGAGGAGTGTGATTAATGTGGAGAAAAAGAATCCTTATAAATTCACACTTGGGTTTGATAAAACGAAACCAACTCATGTACGTGCAGTAGAGATTTTAAACGCCGTAAGGGATAAAGCCGACTTAATTGCATCAGCAGTGGTAACGCATATAGATGGCGGCAGAACAGAAGAAGGGGCTGTATTGAACCAAGAAGCTTTGCAGATTATGATGTTGGAATTGGTAAAGCAAGAAGTGGAAAAAGCAATGCAGAACTATTCTTCAAAACAGGAGAATGTTCAAGTGGAAGAAGAAACAGAGAAACAGAAGGTATCTGAATTTGTCCTTGCACCTGAAGTTGCTAAAAGCGTTAGAGATGCAATGAGTGCATTTAGAAATAGATAGAAAAGAAAAAAGAAGCATCGGATTTTGAGTGCTTCTTTTTTGTTGCACATTTATGCCAATTCACAGGAACCCCACAGATTTCGCACAGGTTTCTCACAGATTTCATCCGTATAATCAAAAGTCAGATATTGTCAGAAAAAGGCTTAATTGAGTGGATCCTTTTCTTTCAATGCAGAAAGAAGCCCACGCAAGGTGCGTAGGGCAATTTGCCGCTCATCTTCAGAGCAGTTTTGCAGTTCTTTCATAATCTGATAGGTAGTAGTGTCCGGTTCCTTTCGTTCATCCTGAACAGCTGCATCAATTGAAATATTCAGAAATTGAGCGATTGGGATTAAAGTTGCAAGTTCCGGATTGCCATTACAGGTTTCAATATCAGAAATGGTCCGGGTGGACACACCGGCTTGTTCTGCAAGTCTTGATTGTGACAGACCACGCCTTTCTCTTTCACTTCTTACCATATAGCCTAATTTTTTCTTGACGGTATCCATCAGCATCCGCATCACCTCACTTATTGTTTTATTTTATCGTAGATTGATAGTAAGAGAAACGCATTATAGTGCATGAAGATACGCAATATAATGTGAATTGCGGGGCAGGAGAACCTACAAAGGAGGAGCATCTATGCTGCAAGGAAAGACAAGGCACTTGTGTAATGATTCGTCAAAAAAATCTTGCTTTTGCAGGGATGCCAAAAGGGTTATTTATATGCAGTATATGCGTTAATATATGAAGTCATCGTGCAGGATGATGCATGGGATAAGAAAGATGTCGAGCCAGAAGAAATGTGGTTCGGCGTTTTCTTTTACCAAAATAAAAATATCCTTCATAGATGCAGATCTCCACCTCTGAAGTTTGGAAACTTATTGATTTCAAATTTCGGAGGTAGAAAATGAAAGAAGAACAAAAATATCACGGATCTAAGACAAGAAATTATTTTACTGCGTACTTGTTGGCATCTATAAGAGGAAAAAGACTTCGGTATCTGGAAAAGCAGCAGAAAATATTATTTGCAGAGGAAAATCTGGAAGATAAAGAATTTACAGATACGGATATTTCGCCAGAGGAAAGGTTGGAATTGGAGCAGAAAGAGCGACTGCTCATGGAAGAAGCACAGGGGATTTATCCAGAATGGAATGGGATGACGGACATAAACCTTATGGAAGCCATGTTTTCTTTGCATGAGGAAGAACGAAAGCTTATCTATCAGCATGTATTTGAGGAACGTACATTTAAAGAAATGAGCATCTTGAATCAGATGCCGGAAGAACGGTGTAAAGGTGCATATTATTGGGCTATCCGGAAAATACGCAAGAGAATGGGAGGAAAGAAATCATGAATTTTAAAGAATTGTTATACCGGGCAAGGCAAGGGAATCAAGAGGCCATACTGGAAATATTTGAAATGTACCGGCCACTTTTAATTAAAAATGCTTTGGTAGAAGGGATTTTTGATGAAGATCTGTATCAGGAATTAACAGCAGAATTGCTGAAGTGCATACGGTATTTTAGAGATGTAGAATAGTATTATAGTAGTATAGGAAGAGGCGTGACTGGTAAGGTACGCCTCTTCCGTATATCATAGAGAGCTGAACGATAATAAAAGAATGTTGTGATTACCAAGTAGGCAATAAAAAAGGCAATCTATACAAGAAAACTAGACTAGTATCAATGAGGACATTTATTATAAAAAGATAAGGAGGATGTATTCATGGGAAGGGAACAGAATAAAAAGGGTTTAGATGAAATAAACAGAAATCATGATGAGAAACAAAATATAACGGAGAAAGAATGGGCATTATTAGAAAAATATAGAAATCTTTGTGAGGAAAATAAATTAACAATAGATATTTTGATTCAACGATTATTGACACATCAGAAAGGCAGGGAATAGGTTGATTAAAGTAGGATTGTGTGATGACATTACAGACTATAACAAAAAAATGGAGAACTATATAATACGTTATGGTAATGAAAACCATATAAAGGTTAAAATTACTGCATACGGAAGTGGTTCACAATTGTTATTAAACTTTCAAAAGAGAAAGTTTGACATAATTTTTTTGGATGTTTCTATGCCGGAATTAGATGGGTTTGAAACAGCAGAACGAATTAGAAGTATAGATGAAAATGTTGTAATAGTATTTTGTACATCCTTTTACACAATATCAAATGCAGGGAAAGGTTTTGAAGTGGATGCAGAGGATTTCTTATCAAAGCCATTATTATATAAAAAGGTAGAACACCTTTTAAATAAAGTATATAAAAAGAAATTGTTGTGTGCAGAGGAAAAATTATTTTTGAAGTGCCAAGATGGATTGATTACGCTACAGCTTTCAGATATAATCTACATACAGGTAAGGAACAAACTATTGATTCTGCATACGAATAAGGGAGAAATACAAAGTAGCCAAAGGATGAGGGAACTGGAGGAAAGATTAAGCCGAAAATTATTCTTCAGATGTCATAACAGCTACATAGTAAATTTTGATTATGTAGAAGGTTTAAAGAATGATAGTGTACTCGTTAAGGATAAGAATCAACAGTTAAAAGAGATTCCGGTGAGTAAATATAAAAAAGAAGAATTTATGAAAGAATTAGCTATTTATGTAGGAAATAGATAGATTGAATATTTTATGCAAAAAAAAAGTCGATTTAGACATGGAATGTTGATATATAGGAAAAAGCAGAGTATAGTTTGGACATACTTACTGATATTGAAAGGAGAGAAAGGATATGCAGGAAATTAAAACAACAGAGGAATATCAAAAAGAAGTGGAGATAACAGAAGAAGAAATAGAAAGTTATTCCGGCTGTTCAGAAAGAACACAGAGATGTTTAACTGATTGTCCCTGGCCGTTCCCAGGATCTTATATTAATGCAGCAAGCTAAATTAGAGAACCGCATACCTATCTGAAAAATGGATAGGCTGTGCGGTTACTTTTTTGGAGGAAAGAGATGTATACGATTACTTTAGAGGTAAATCAAATTTGTAATTTACGATGCGACTATTGCTATCTTGGAGAGAAAACAAATCAGATAATGCCCGAAGAAATTGCCTGTAAAGGGCTAGAAATAGCTTTTCTAAATGTAGAAAAGCATAAGGATAAAAGATTGTGGGTTGATTTTGTAGGAGGAGAAGCGTTAATTAGTTTTGCACTTTTACAGAAATTGGTCGAATATATTGAAGAGGAGGCTGCGAAACGAACAATTGCGGTTTCTTATTCTATTACCACGAATGGTACAATTATGAATAATGAAGTTTTGGAATGGTTAGTAAATAATAGAGTTCATTTAAAATTGAGCATAGATGGAACAATGGAAACTCATGACAGAAATCGCAAAACAAAACATGGTATAGGAAGTTATAGGAATATAATGCAGAACATAAGTTACTTTAGAGAGTACGAAGAGAGAACAAAACAATATATTCAGGTCGCTCATGTAGTTACTCAGAATAATTACTGGGAAGCTTTTAAGTCTGTTAAACATCTAGTAGAAGATTTACATTTTAGTATCGTAGATTCTTCTATAGATGTTACACATAGGTGGACTGTTGAGCAATTAGATAAATTGGGGCAGGAATGGGAAAATATTTTATGTTATTATATAAAGAAAAAAGAGAACGGACAAGCATTTTTGTGGGCACCAATATTGGATTTAAAAAAATATGGAGAAGAATACGTGAATTCCGGATTCTGTGGAGTGGGGTTAATCCAAATATATGTGAAAACAGATGGTGGGATTTATGGATGTGCAGCTAATTTAGAGTCTAGTGGGTGTTTAGGAGATGTGGAGAAAGGTTTCTCCGTAAGAAAAATAAAAGAATATCGGGAATTAGCAAACCAAAGTAATGCTTGTTTAAAGTGTAATATACATGCCAAATGTCAGAGCTGTAAATGTATTATGAACAATCTATCATACAGTAATCAGATAAATGGATATAATCCAGATATGTGCTATTTTGAAAAGAAAAAAATAACTTTATGGAATAAGTATGATAAAAAAATAGGATAAAATAAACTTGATAAATTAGTAAAAATGCGTTATTTTTATTATGAGACATCATAAATACTTGATATGTTGGTATTTGATTAAAATGATAGTAAAAGTGGTGATGAAAATGAACATAATTAGGAAGAAACGTAAGGAATTAGGAATTTCTCAAAGCGAATTAAGCGAAAAATTGGGAACCAGTCAGCAAACAATCAGTAGGATTGAGAAGGCGGGGATTGAAAACATACCTTGTAATCTTTTGATAAAATTGGCAGATATATTCCATGTTCCTATTGACATTCTTATTTATGAAGAACAGAATAATTTGTTTAGTTCACAGGGAGAAGAATTGTGGGAAATATATAAGCAACTCGATGAGGCAAATAAGACCACTTTGCTAACGCTTGGCAGAAGATTAAGTGAAGCACAAGTAGAAAATATGTTTAAAAGACAAATGGGTGATGAAAGTGATAAAAATAGCGATATGTGATGACGAAAAATGTTTTATAGATACAATAGAAAAAATGTTAAAAGTTTATGAAAAGAAAAATGAGCAGGATTTTATAATAAAAAAATATACTAAGCCATTGCAGTTAATGGAATCTTTAAAAGAAGAATTCCAGATTTTCTTTTTAGATATAGAAATGCCAGCTATGGATGGTATGGAATTAGTGGATATTATAAGAAAGCATGATGAAAAGTCAATTGTTCTTTTTGTGTCTTCGCATAATGAATTCCTGGGAGCTGGTTATAAGTATGACGTGCAAAATTTTATTACGAAGCCGATTACACAAGTCCAAATAAATTGTGAAATGAACCGGGCACTACGAAAACTGAATACATATGAACAGAGATATATTGCAGTAAAAAATGAAAAAGGTTATTTTAAACTATTTCTTTCAGATATCGAATATATTGAAACAATAAATCGGAAAGTACTGTTTCATTTAAGAAGTGGAAAGAAAGAAGCAGGATATTTTAAGATGAAAGATTTGGAAGAACGATTAGAACAGTTCTTCTTTGTTCGTTGCCATAACGGAATTATTGTCAATGTAGATTGCATAGAATCATTACATGATCTCACTGTAACACTTTATTCTGGAAACAAAATATATATTACACGTTCCAGAAAACAGAACCTTATGAAGAAAATGGCGGAACGGGGAGGAGCTGTTTAAGGTGCACGGACAAGTTATATTAAAAAACATATTTTCTGTACTCAATATTTTATTAATATTATATCTCATGCTCGGTGAAAGAAAAAGTAGAAGGTATAATGCTGTAAGGAGTAAGTATTCGTTAATTTTTTGCGTTGTGAGTTTAGTGCTTTTTAGAATGATGGCGAATGGAGCAGAACTACATATTGTATATAATTATGTAAGCATTATCATTATAGTTATGATTATAGGACATTTTCTATTCCAGTATAGTATAAAATATTGTTTATTACTTGGGAGCGTTTTCTTATCAGTTATACTTTTAGGTCAACTGATTAGTTGCATTTTTTTCTATAGATATAGCAGTGATGGAATATTAGCAGATCTGTCTGAAAAATATCAAATCCATATGATTTTGATTGCTGAAATAGTAATTATTATTGGGAATTTAGTAATAAAAAAGATTGTAAATAAAATCCCATTATTACTTTCTGGACTGAACGTTGTTACAATTATTATTCCGTTGTTTATCAATATAGTAGTAATGGCAATATGTGCGGATCAGTTATATAACGACAAAAGGATGATTGTTGACAATGTATGGTCAATAATAACTATTATAGCTGTGTGTATTGTGGTGTTTATGGGGACTGTTTGTAATATTGTTGTTCTTGAAAATTATTTGAATGTTAAAAAGATTGAGAATGAAAAGAACTTGCAGATTAGCGAGATGAGCTTACAATACGATTATTATATGAAACAATCCAATGATATGGAAAACATTAGAAAGATTTCTCATGATATTAAAAATCATTTGGAGGCATTAAGAGGGAATGTGGATTATCAACAGAAGCAAGAATACATAGATGGAATTGAAAGTAAGTTGGACATTTATCAAAGCTATTATAAAACAGGTAATGCATTTCTTGATAACCTATTACATGCAAAAAGACTGGAAGCTCTTGAAAAAAAGATTGAGTTTAAAGTATTTGCAGACTTTACACCATTTAAGCGAGTTAAAAATGAAGATCTATGTGTGATTGTCTCAAATACAATCGACAATGCACTACGAGAATGCCAACTCATGAAAGCGGATAATCCGAAAATAGAATGTTTAGTACAGCTAAAGGCTAGAAAAATAAAAGGATTTTTATCTATTATATGTGAAAACAGTTTGAGAGAAAGCCAGGCAGAAGCTTTACGTGGAAATTTGGTAATGGAAACATCAAAGGAAGATAAAAAAAATCATGGATTTGGAGTGAAGAATATTAAGCGTGTTGTGAGAGAATATGGGGGAGAGGTATCATTTAATGTGGTGGATGATATGTTTTCAGTATCGATTCTTATTCCTATCGAAGTATAGAATAATAAGTGGTATTTACGAAAGTAAGTATCACTTTTTTATATCCAAATACGGTAAAAAAAACGCAATTTAGTCAAATATTGTTTTCTTTTTTATATTAAGATGTAAGATAAAGAAAAAAGAAGAGGAGGCATGGGTATGCGAAAAAAAATGAAACTATTTATTGCCATGGTATCAGTGGGGGCTTTATTGGGAACGATGCCAGTTATGGCAGCGGAACAGCCAGAACTTCCAACAAAAGTGCAGGATATTGCGAATGGTTCTGATGAACTTTACGGGGAAGGAGTTCCGATTGAGCATGGTACAAATCCAGATGAAAGATTTTCGTCTGGTGGTGTAGATCATACACATCAGTATATTGTTGCAAACACACTTAAAATTCTGAGCAATGATAAGGGAAATAGTGCATTCAATGGTGAGCTTAACTCATCTATTCTTATGGAGGCAACCGACTGGCCGGATAAACTTGGAAATGAAACAGATGCAGGAACTTTTGCAGGACACTTTTATGATCCTGATACTGGAAAAAACTGGCTTGGTCAAAAATCTCCGACAGCTAGGACAAGAGCAGAGTCATATTTTCAGGCAGCAGTCAATGCGTATCGTGCAGGGGATGTACAATTGGCTATGTCAAACTTAGGAAAAGGCACCCATTATGTATCGGACTTAAACGAACCGCATCATGCATCGAACTTGACAGCAGTAAACAGCAATCATTCCGCTTTTGAAAAATATGTTGATAAAAACCGTAAATCTTACACAATAGCAGGAAATTCGTTTGGTTCCTCCGTATATACAACTGCATTAAATACATCAACAGGAGATTTGATGTATTCAGCAGCAAAATATGCGAAAGGGCTTGCGGCGGAGGCTCAAAAGGAAAGTTCCTATGATAGTGCAGGTAGAAAATCTGTACAGCATGCTATACAGACGGTAACTCAATATATGTATAAATTTGGTAAGGAAGTTGGAATTTATAAATAATGTTAAAAAGATCTTGGTATTGAGAAATCAAATGCCAGGATCTTTTTAGAGTAAGCACTGAAATATATAAAATAAGCAAATTATATGGATAAATGCGAAAAGTTGGTTACAATTATTTTTAAAATACAAGCAAAGGAGAAATATTAATGTTTAGTTTTACGCTTTATATAACGACAGATTGTAACTTAAAATGCCAATATTGCTATGAGGACTATCATAACCACTATCAGTTGAATGAAAAAACACTTGTGGATTCTTTGGAGTTTATTATGAATTATGGGGATAGAGGGAAAGTTTTGATTGATTTTTTAGGCGGTGAGCCTTTGCTGAAGAAAAACTTAATTTACCAAGCAGTATCCTATATCAAAAATAATTATCCGGAAAGGGAAGTAAAGTATTATATTACTACCAATTGTTCCCTAATGGATGATCAGTTCATTGCATTTATGAAAGAATATCATTTTACAGTACGCCTCAGCTTTGATGGGAATAAAGAAACCCATGATTTAAACAGAATTGCAAAAGATGGAGTTTCTTGCTATGGCAAAATTTTTGAGAATATCATGAAGGTAAAGGATAGTGGATTGAATTTTTCTGTAAGAATGACAGTCACAGAAAATACCATTCCGTTTATGTTCGAAAATATCCGTTACTTGCATGAGCATAATCTGGATAACATCTGTATGATTATGGATGTATATTTAAAAATATCTGATGAGCTGAAGGTAAAATTTGAAAAGCAGGTGGGACAAATTTTGCAGTACTATTTGAATGAGGCTGCAGCGGGCAGAGTTTTTACCATTGATCAATTTGATGGAAAAATGTTTAATATGCTGTGTGATTTTGGGAACTGCTTTGGCATGTGCGATGCTGGAATTGGAAACTTTAAGGTATTTCCGAATGGTCAGATATACCCATGCGGATTTCTTACAAGTAATGAAAAATATTGTATAGGAAATATCAAGGAAGGTATCGACATAAGAAGGGCAAAATTAATAGCAATATCTAATTTTGATAAAAACGATCCGAAATGTAAGGGATGCACAATCCGAGATTTTTGTCATGGTATGAAATGTGGGTATATGAATTTTGTCAATACAGGGAAGATTAATGTACCATCGGATGCAGAGTGCATCTTTGAACATATCTTTTATAAGGCAATGGTACAAATTCTTGAATATTATTTACAGCAGCCGATTGAAATAGTTAGAGAAAAATTAGGCATGTATATAGACTATATCCAGAAGGAAAATTTAAAATTCAGTGAGTTTGGTGAGAAGATTGCCCAGAGGTTAAGCAATGAAAAGTAAAAAAAAACGCCCATATCTTGGATTTTTAAAAGAGTATGCTTTTAAGAAAAAGCTACTACCTTATTACATTTTAACGATAGCGATAATTGTGTTAACAGCTGGGGTTTCTTTGGTGCGTCCAGAGCTGCAGGGAAAAGTGATAGATGATTTGGGAAATCCGCATGGTACCAGTTTATCTGCATTTATGCTTCTTCTGGCGGTGTTCCTGGGAATGTTACTTCTAAACTACCTTATGAATTATGTACAGCGTTATGTTGTGGCTGTCATATCGGAAGAGATAGCAGCAGATATGCGACAAAAGGTAGAAGATAAATTATCAACAGTAAGCGTAAATTTTTTTGAGAAGATAAAGCTAAGTGACATTTTGCTAAAAGTGGATAAAGATGTTTCAGCAGTGAAACAATGTGGAATCACAAGCATTATTACACTGATTTCTAACATTGTTATCCTGGTAGTGGTTCCTCCGTATATGTTTTCTATCCATAAGGGAATTGCCGTATCTAATATTATCTTACTTGTCAGCGTTCCTTTTATCAGCAGAATTCTAGGAAAATTGATACAGGAAACCAGTAGTCAAGTTCTGGAAGGATACAATAGTATCACCAGTGTGCTGACAAATACCTATGATAATTGGTTTATTACAAGACTCTTTCAATGTGGGCAATATGTGCATGATAGGTACTTTGAGAAAAACCAGAAATATAAAAAAGAGACGAATCGCCAGAATTTATTGTACATATTGAATACATCTACGATACTTGTAATTCAGTTTATTGGAACAGTCATAATTTGGGTAGTAGGTGCACAAGAAGTATTTAAAGGGAATATGACCATAGGTACCATTATGGCATTGATGAATTACCAGACAATTATTATGAATCCTATTATTGGAATTGCACAATTTGCTAACGAGTACCATACAGCCGTAGTTTCCTTAAAGGATATCAATGGTCTGCTTCAGTATCCGGATCAGAAACAAGGAGACAGAAAGAAAATAACAACAGTTAACAACATTTCCTTAGAAGCGATGAGTTTTTCTTATCCAGAGTCAAATAAGAAGGTATTTGACCGCCTCAATTTGAATTTTGAAAAAGGCACTCTTTACGGTGTTCATGGGAAAAGTGGACAGGGTAAAAGCACTTTGTTCAAAATTATAACAGGTGTGTATCAGCCGACAGAGGGAAAAGTAGTTGTAAATAACACAGATTTACAGGAATTAGATATTAACAGCTATTGGGAAAATACAGGATATGTTATGCAGCGTACACAGTTCTTCAATGATACAGTAAGACGGAACATGGGATTACTACATACTGTTTCGGAGGAAGAAATGGATATGGTGGCAAAGTGCTTGGATTTGTATGATGAAATGCATACTTTAGAAATGGTATGGGATACCGAGATAAAGATAGATCCATGCAATTTCTCAGAGGGACAAATGCGACGTTTGGATATTATGAGGAATATTTTGAAAAATTCACAAATTCTGATTTTTGACGAAGCGACAGCAAATATTGATGAAAAGCGAAGAGGGCGTTTTTATCAATTATTGCATGAATTATCAAGGGAGAAAATTATTATTTTTTCTACGCATAATCTGGAAGAATTGCGAGAAGCGGATATTATCGTGGATTTGGAAAAGATGCATATAAGGCAGGTGAGTGAAAAGTGAGGATAGGTGTGTTGGATTCCAATGGATCTTTTGATAATCCTTTTTTTCTGGATAAGAAAATTGTAAAAATAGACTGCAAGTGGAATGGTCAGGAATACAGTAAAGATACCTTTGGATTTACCCATGCGGAATATGTCTGTTCTTTTATTTTAAAGGAAAACCCGGAAGCGGAAATTGTTCTGGTACCCATTGTGAGGAAGAACAAAAAGAGTACGGTTCTGGATATGATAGAAGGTATTGAATTACTGATAGAGGAACAGGTAGATATAATTAATATGAGTATGGGAGATGAGTACAAGTATCACAAAGAAATCGAGGAAGTGTGTAGGGCAGCTATAGAAAAGGGGATTTTGATTGTGGCTGCATATTCCAATCAGAAAGCAGAAGCAACCTATCCAGCTTCATTCCCCTTTGTAATGGGAGTAAGATGCCTGGATATGGAAAAACCGGTACAAGTGCTTCAATATGATGAAAAGAAAAATGATGTAATTTTTTCTTGTGGGCTTTTCTTTTTATATCACTTAGGAATACCGGTTCTACATCCAGGAAATAGCCTTGCCTGTGCTGTGGTAACAGGCTATTTGAGTAACTATGAGAAACAGTATCAACAGGCAATTTTACAGTTTACTCTCAACACTTTGAATCACTATTATCCATATCAAACATTGAAGCAGAAACAATGTTATTTTCTAACGAACCGTATAGAAGAACCTTTAGAGCAGCGTTTCATACGGGAAGTTACGAGAACAGAGAGATGTGATACTTTTGAAAGTGGAATGGAAAAATTGAGAAATAAAAAAACAGCAGAGCAGTATCCGGTGCTATTTATTGATCACAACAATTATCAGGAAATATGTGAGTATAAAGAGAGAATCAGGATATATGCCATGGAACATCCGAAGACAGAAATTGTTTTGCGATATCCCTTATTTAATATGGTGGAAAGATTGGATTTCCAGAAGAAAACAAATAGAAATTTGAACCAATTTACAGTTTAGGAGGCAGGAAAATGTATACATTGTCATTAGAGATTATAAATAAGTGCAATTTGAATTGTACTTACTGCTACCTGGGCGAGAAGAAAAATACATACATGAGTTTAGAAACGGCTCAAAAGGTAATCGATATTGCTGTGCATGAAGCAAATAAGCAGCATGATCGGACACTTATGGTTTACTTTATTGGAGGGGAACCTCTTATGGCATTTAATCTGATAAAAGATGCTGTAGATTATACGAAGAAAAAATGCCAGGAAACAAACTTAATATGCAAGTTCAGTACTACGATAAATGGAACGTTAGTTACAGATGAGATAATTGATTTTTTTGTGGAAAATACATTTGAGGTGAAGGTGAGTTTAGATGGTCCTGAGTATGTTCAGAATTTGAACAGGAGAGACTATGCAGGAAATGGAAGTTTTGAAAAAATCATGAAGAATCTTCCGTTATTGAGAAAATATGAGCAGGAAACAGGAAATCAGATTTCGGTAGCCAGTGTTGTGACAAGTAATAACTATCAATATTATGCAGAAAGTTTCCAGTTTTTGCTTGATTTAGGAATTAAAAAATTAGAATCAGGAATTGATTATTATTGCTCCTGGAGTGATGAGCAGATACAGGGATTACGAGAGCAGATAGAGAAAGTATTTGGCTTATATAAAGCATATATACAAAAAAATCAAGAAGTAATCTTCTGGAATCTCTGGGAACAATATCTGAAATCATTCCTGATTCCATGTCCATTTTATGCATGTAAGGCGGGTTTGACAACTTGCTATGTAACAACGGATGGTGGGATTTATACTTGTGCGGAACTTCCAGAATTTAAAATCGGTTCTGTAGAAGTCGGGTTGGATGTTCCGAGGATTCGAGAGATTATTTACCTAGAGGATCAAGAGGATACAATGTGTAAAGAATGTCAATATATTAGACATTGTAAAACAAGAGGCTGTCAGGTGGCAAATTATGAAATTCACCAAAATGTATATCAACCTATAAAAGTGAATTGTGAAGTGACGAAGTGGATGTATCATCTGATTCAAACAAACTTAACTGAAAAACAGCTTGAAAAGCTGAAACAAGAATATGAAAGGAGATATTTACGTCATGGAAAGTAAGATGAATGAGTTTATTAAGATAACTGAGGGAGAAAAAGTGGCTTTAATTGATCCGGTAGGAAAAGTCTGCCTGGGGGTAAGTAAAAGATTTGCAGACAATTTAGATAAACCAGAGTTTCAGGAAAAGTTATTCCCTGTATGGAAGCAGCAAACTGAATTTATAAAGGAAATAGAAAATAATCATGAGAAAATCAATACGGTATATTTGATGGTAACCAGGAAATGTAATATGAATTGTGATTTTTGTGCGATCAGTGCAAACGACAAGCTTCGTCCAGAAAAAGAATTTAAGCTGGAGGATATACAGAATAAGGTGATTCCGTTCTTTCAGAAAAATAAACCACATAAAATGATTCTTACAGGTGGAGAGCCACTGATTAAAGATCAAATTGTGGAAATTGCAAAAGCATTAAGAAATGGTTTGACTTGCCCCATAACACTGCAGAGCAATGGTCTTGCAATCACCAAAGAATTAACAGAACAACTCAAAGGATATATAGACGAAATTGATTTCAGTACCATGCACATGTTTGGAACGCCTGAAAAGGAGCAGCAGCTAATTAATCATATCGAGATGTGTCAGCAAGCTGGAATAAAGGTGGTTCTTAGCTTTATTTATGAGAAAACTAATGAAGTGGATTTGTATCGATTGATTGATATAGCTGCTAAATATGACATTAATGTTCTTTTTAATATTGTTTCATCCGTGGGTAGGGCGAAAGAAAACTCTAAAATTTTATCAGATATGGAACATCTTGATATGAACCTGAAGATAGCAAAATATATATTGAAACAGGGATACGAGAATAAAAAAATAGGAGAAGCCTTTTACCAAAGGATTCAGGTAAGAAATTCTTGTGGGGGTTATGGAAAAGTTATGGCAATTTTCCCGGAAGGCGATATTTATATGTGTCAGTGTATGGAAAAGAATCAGGTTCGAATGGGCAATATACTTACAGATAGTTCTGAAAAGATTTTGAAAACTCAAGACTGTTTGCTGAAGGAAGATGAAATAAAGCAGTTATTTTGTGTGGACTATAAAGAAATATGTAAGGAATGCGATTATCGTTATATATGTGGTGGGAAATGTATGGCTTCGGAAGGAGAATATGACCGTAAATGTATTTTTGCAAAAGCAATGTTTAAATATGTGCTATTTTATTACAAACAGCAGGATAAAAATAGAGAAAAACTTGAAAATTATGTTCAATATCTTGAAAAAATAAAGAAATGTATGGGAGAAAGATAGTGAATCCATGTAGGAAGAAAAAAATGCAAAATAGACATAAGTTGTAGTCGTTAAATTAGAAAAGGGATATATTTAAAATTGTTTTACATACGGAAAATTAAGGAGGTAATAGTATGAATGAAAAGTTGGAACTGACAGAGGAAGAAGTTAATGTGTACAGTGATGATTGCGGAAAAATACAGGTAGATTGTTTAAATGATTGTATTGATGGAAGTGCATGGCTAAGTATCGAATCTTAATAGAGATTTACGATGACATGATGATTAAGGAGATACGGTTTAGGTAACAAGTAACTTTAAAGTTAAAAAATACTATAATTTTATGTAGGCAACAAGGAGGAAGTGTACATGAAATTTTCTAAATTTAATCTGATAATCAAAGAAGGGAATAAAAGAGTTTTATTTAATACGCTTTCAGGAGAGTGTTTTAAAATATCTACAGGTGTTGAAGAAATAATTGATAATAATCTACCAGATCAACTTAATAAAGAATTATATGATGATTTTTTGAAAAAAGGAATTATTGTGGATGATCAGGTTGAAGAAAATAGATATTTTAGCTACATTCAAAACCAAACAAGATTCAATAATAGTGTATTATCGGCAACAGTACTGCTAACTTGGGCATGTAATTTAGCTTGTATATATTGCTATGAGGGGGCAGGATGTAGAACAACAAGAATGAATAAAGCAACCGCAGATAGATTTATAGGGTTTATGATAAACCAAGCAAAAGCAAGAAATTCAAAAAGTATGTATATTAATCTGTTTGGAGGAGAGCCATTACTTAATATAGAATGTGGATTTTATATTTTAGATGCATTAAAGAAATTCTGTGCAGAAAAAAATATAGAGTTTGCATCAGGGATAATAACGAATGGAACTTTATTAACAGCAGAGATAGTAAGCCAATTAATAAATTATAATTGTCAGCAGATACAAATAACTCTTGATGGTATGCCTGATACGCATAATGCAAGAAGAAAATATAAGGATGGAAAAGGTTCATTTGAACAGATTATTTCGGCTTTAGAATTGCTAAACAATAAATGTGCCGATATACATACGGTTATAAGAATCAATGTGGATAAGAATAATTTGGATGAAGTGAGTACACTTTTGGAATATCTTGGAATTAATGGAAAAGGTCTAACAAATTGCAATGTTGACTTTGGAATCGTTAGAGGTTCTACGCAAGCATGTTCTGCATATTCAGGGAATTGTTTAAGTGAAAGTATTGTAGGAGAGGTATTGAGTAAATTATGGAGTAAGGCTGAAATGGAAGGGTTTACTTTATATACAAAACCATTTCATAGATGGATTTATTGTGGATTATATGCTGATAGTCAGTTTACTGTCACTCCCAATGGTGAATTATATAAATGTTGGGAACATGCAGGGGATGAGCAACATTTGATGGGGAATATTAATGAGAACGGTAATATTGATAACATAAAATATTCATTTTATGATTGGATGTCTCATAACCCATTAGAGAATGAAGAATGTAAAGAATGTGTATATTTACCAGCTTGTGGTGGTGGATGTGGGGTGGTTAGTTATAACGAAACTAATAGTTACCACTCGAAAGGGTGCTTTAAAGTAAAAGGCGTACTTGAAAAGCAGGTGTTACGGTATTTTAAGGGGAAAATATAAAACTGGGGGTAATATATATGGAAGCTTGCACTAAAGGAACAGTAATTTCAACTAATAGATTATGGTGGTTGAAAATTAATAAAAAACCTATTCGAACACATTTATTAGATGGAGCTGATTTTCCAACGGTTATTACTGTGCAATATAGTGTTTCTGGTGTTAATTATAAAAAAAGAAAATTTATTGGAGTAGGTACTAGTTGCCCAAAAGAGGGGGAAGAACTATCAGTATTCTATCTTATGGATAATCCTAAAAAAGCAAGAATAAAATTGTGATTAGTAATCTGAGGGAGAAGTTATGGCAAGCATTTTTAAAATGTGTGGAAAGTATCTGATAAAAAATAAGTATAGCGTGATTTGTTATGGGGTGCTGTGTCTTACAAGTAGTATGTTTTCTATGATTTCTCCCTATATAAGCGGCAATTTTATTGATTATCTGATAGTAGCGGATAATATCAGTAAAATTTATAGATATTGCTTTGCCTTTTTCGGGCTTTTTGTTTTTAATCAGTTGATAGGGTATATTGTTAATAGAGTGTATATAAAGATGCAAACTCAAATGGGCTATGACTTGAACAGTGATGTGATACGCCACATACAACATTTGCCAGTTTCATTTTTAAAAAAGCAGAATATGGCTTATTTAAACCAAAGAGTCAACAATGATTCTAATCAGGTTATTACATTTTGCATCAATATTGTACAAGGGATATTAATAAATAGTTTAAAACTTTTACTGTCCATTTTTGTATTGGTTCAATTTAGTTGCAATATTACATTGCTATTTATAGCCATAATATGTGCTTATGCATTATCGTATAAGATATTAAAGAAAATCCTTTTTAAAGCACAATTTATTTTGACAGAAGCACAAGCAAATTATTTTTCAAAATTATTCGAGCAATTTGATAATATTCTCTTTGTAAAAATGCAGGCTATATATGAAGCTTTTTTAAGTCGGTTAAAGAAAGAGTTTCAAAATATTTTGAAAGTAAGTCTTCAATATCAAAAGATTTCGTATCTATTTTCAAGTTTAGATTCTTTGATAATGTCTTTAGCTCAAATAGGAATTTTTATAATGGGTGGGGCATTAGTTATTAGGGGTAAACTTAGTGTAGGTCAATTAACAATTATGCTGAGTTACTTTGGTATAATGATGGAAGCTTCGAGATATTTTTTTTCATTAACAAAGACAATACAGGACAATAAAGTGGCATATACAAGATTAAAGCAGATATTAGATTTAGAAAGTGATGAAAACGCTGGGGTAGAGTTAAAGGATATTAGCCAAATAAGATTAAAGAATATAATGTTCTGTTATGATAAGAAATGTATATTCCGTGATATTAGTTTAGAATTTAAAAAAGGGAAAATATATTCCATCATCGGAAAAAATGGAATAGGGAAAAGCACTTTGGTAGATTTGATTATAGGGTTCTATAATAGAGAATATGCAGGTGAGATATGTTATGATGCTTTATCTTTAGATCAAATTGATATTTATAAAACAAGAAAAATGTGTTTTGGAATATGTGAACAGGAACCGGTGTTATTAGCGGATACGGTAAGATATAATGTATCAATGGATAGTGAAGACAGCATAGATTTAAAGCGATTGTTTTATATAGCAAAAAAGATAAATTTGTATTCATTCATAGAAAGTCTGCCAAAGAAATTAGAGACCATTATTGGAGAAAAAAATTCAAATTTGTCTGGAGGAGAAAAACAAAAACTTTCTATATTAAGGGTATTATATAAAAATCCACCGGTAATTATTTTAGATGAGCCGACATCTGCATTAGATGAAGAGAGCATAAGATGTTTACAAGTCTACTTAAATCAAATAAAAAGAGATAAAATAATTATTTTAATATCGCATAATTCAGATTTTATATCTATATCAGACGAAATCGTAGATTTGGATAAATTAGATATGGACGTATAGTATAAGTTATGAAAGTTAAAACGATATATTAAAGGTTGGCATATGTTATTACATATTGTGACTAATATATTATTTACATAACGAAGAGCATACTTATTCAAGAAAGGAGAAATGCTATGGGTAGCGAATACATAGGAAATGGATATGGTCAGTCTAGAGCTGGCGGATGTGTTGGAGGCGTTGGATGTTTAGCTGATGTAGGGTGTGGTGGAAATGCCTGCGGGGCAGCAGTATGTGGAGCTAATGTTTGTGGAGTAGATGGTTGCGGAGCAGCAGCATGTGGAATTAATGCTTGCCCACTTAATGGATGCGTGGGCGATGCATGTGCAGCAAACCTTACTCCGTTGCCAGGACCGTTTTCAAATAATGATAACTAATAAATAGAAAATAATGATATATTAGTAAAAAAGTATGCGATTCGTACTGAGCCTTGAAAGGGTGCAATTCTACAGCAACCTTTCAAGGCTTAATTTTTTTATCACTGCAAAAAGATTTTAGAAACCTCGATGTTGAAATGAGAGCACGCAGGAAAAACTACAACATTATTTAGAAGAGTCAAAAATCCTATACTGTAATTGAATAATCTAGTATCGAAGTTCATACTGTCCAGTGATCAGGAAAACGATTGGCATTATGCAGGATACAAGAATTTTCAACAATATAGAGTCAGCTTACGCTTCGCAAAGCGGCTTTGGGTTTGACATCTGTTCGATTTCTTCTGAATTGTAATTAAGCCAATCAATGGCGGGTTCCACTGCGGAATACCGGTTTACATATTACCAGAATCATGATTTAAAGCAAGAATATTCAGTAATGATATAGTTTTGAATGTTCTAGTAATAATCTATTTCCACTGAAAAATGAATATTTCGCTTGTTCATAGTGCTTCTGTATTTCTACGTTTGGGATTGAATACGAATGCCAGAACCAAAGATGGATATTGGATTTTTGTATTTTAAGTTTTATAAAATACGGAATTTTATGGAAGAACACAGGGAAAAGAATATTCAAAAATCTGTTAACGATTACTGAATTATAGTAATACCATAGTATACCACTATATATAGTAGTAAAACAACTAATAAGAGTAAAACGAGGCGTATTAAAGTGTAAAATGGATGCATGGAGGTGTATACTTGTGAATCGAATTGCTGAATTAAGGAAAAAATTAGGTTTGACACAGACAAGGCTTGGTGAAGAAATAGGAGTTAGTCAGCAGACAATTAGTAAATATGAAAATGGAGATGAGAATATTCCGGGAGATATGCTACTTGCATTATCTAAATTTTTTAGAGTTCCAATTGATTATATATTGAGAAAAGAGGAAGAACAACAGCAGCGGGAGCAAAATGATAGAAAAGAAATTATGGAATTGTATAGGGATATGGATCAATATAACAGAGACACCTGGATTATTATTGGGAAAAGATTATTGGGCGGTCAATTACATAAGTATAATGAGAACCATATTGTTTAAACGTATAGGGGTATTAATTTGATGAATAGCAGTGAATTGAAGGTTGATTTAAAGAAGCAGTGTACTTATGGCACTGCTTTTTTACTTTTTATTATAAATTGGAAGTGCCAATCAGGCAAAGAAAATGTCAATATAGACAAAAAGTATAGTAATCATGGCAAAGATATTTTATGTTATTGATAAATATGAAATATTGATACAAAGGAGAATTCACTATGGAGAAAAGATTATTTACCTCGGAATCGGTAACAGAAGGGCATCCAGACAAAATGTGTGATGCCATATCAGATGCCATATTAGATGCTCTTATGGAGAAGGATCCGATGAGCAGAGTAGCCTGTGAGACTGCGATTACAACGGGTATGGTATTGGTGATGGGAGAAATCACGACCAATGCATATATAGATATGCAGCAGGTGGTCAGAGAAACAATCAAAGAAATTGGTTATGACAATGGAGATTATGGATTTGATGCACATACCTGTGCCGTCTTAACGGCAATTGATGAGCAGTCAGCAGATATTGCTTTGGGCGTGAATAAGGCATTGGAAGCAAAAGAACACAAAATGTCAGAAGAAGAGCTTGATGCAATTGGTGCTGGGGATCAGGGTATGATGTTTGGTTACGCATGTGACGAAACGAATGAATTTATGCCATATCCAATTTCACTGGCACACAAATTGACTCGGCAGCTTACTCAGGTTCGTAAAGATGGTTTGTTGAATTATTTAAGACCGGACGGTAAGAGTCAGGTTACTGTAGAATATGACGAAGCAGGTATTCCGCACCGGCTGGATGCAGTGGTTCTGTCAACGCAGCATGATCCAGATGTGACACAGGAGCAGATCCATGATGATATAAAAAAATATGTATTGGAACCGATTATTCCAACAGAACTGGTAGATGAGAATACAAAATTTTTCATCAATCCAACAGGGCGTTTTGTCATCGGTGGTCCTCACGGAGATAGTGGTGTAACAGGACGCAAGATTATTGTAGATACATACGGTGGTATGGCACGGCATGGCGGCGGAGCTTTTTCTGGAAAAGACTGTACGAAAGTAGATCGTTCTGCATCTTATGCTGCTCGTTATGTTGCGAAGAATATTGTGGCCGCAGGTCTGGCAAAAAAATGTGAAATTCAGTTGTCTTACGCAATTGGGGTAGCACATCCGACCTCTATTATGGTAGACACTTTTGGAACCGGAAAAATTTCAGATGAGAGTCTGGTAGAGATCATAAGAAGAGAATTCGATCTGCGACCAGCAGGAATCATTCAGATGTTGGATCTTCGCCGTCCAATTTATAAACAGACGGCAGCCTATGGACATTTTGGGAGAGATGATATTAACCTTCCATGGGAAAGATTAGATAGGGTAGAAGAACTGAAAAAATATTTGGAATAATTTACTTAGGGGGAAGCGTATGAGAAGATACAAAAAGAGAATCTCAAGAATTGTGGCGGTTGCGATGCTGTTTGTATTTCTGATAGGAAATTCTAATATGGTACATGCTATGGAAAAGACACAAGTTGGGTATGCGAGTAAATATATCACAGTGAAAGGTAATAATATGCATCTTGCTTTGTATGGAAAATTGGATGCAAATGGTGAAAAATATGCAGATGAAGGAAAAACCACATTGGTGATGATGCCGGCTCTGGGAGTTCCATCACCGCATATCTACTTCAAACCTCTGGCACAATCTTTAGATGAGAGTTTTAACATAGTGATTGTAGAGCCGTTTGGATATGGGCTTAGTGATGTTGCAGCAACGGATCGAACTATAGATAATATTAATAGTGAATTGAATGCTGCACTGGACACCATGGGAATTAAGCAGTGTGTATTGCTGGTACATTCGATTTCTGGAGTATATGGACTCAACTTTGTACAGAATTATCCCGAAAAAGTAAAAGGTTTCATTGCTGTTGATAATACGGTATATGATGAAGAACTGGCAGAGGCTATGGAAATGGAAAAGAAATATATGCTGCAGGGAATTGATGAATTTCAGAAAATCAAGAATTCTTTTTCTTCTTTGGAAGAATTCCAGATGGCACTGAAAACAGATCCAGATAAATATGGGGCAGCATTACCACAGGTTTCCGGGTACACTTATACGGAGAGTGATAGGGAGGAATACATTCAGGCATATTCTTTAAGCAGCAACGATACGATTAGAAATGAAGTGAACGGGATGGATCAATCATTACTCTCTATAAAGAATAAAAAATTTCCATCGGCACTTCCTGTATTAACCATGATTTCTTCAGAGAATGTACAAAATGTTCCGGCATGGGATACTGCTCATAGAAATCAATTGGATTTAGAATCTGGTAATCACCAGTTATATATTGTAAATGGAGGACATTATATCTGGTATACCAATTTGACCCAGGTTGTGCAGCTTATTAATGAATGGAGAATGGAGAATCATTTTTAAAAAGAATTTGTGTCATGAGATTTCCAAATAAGAGAAAACAGAAGGGAAGTGTAGCTTGGGGAAAGTAACTATTTCAACTGTATTGGGATACAAAGAATATGTGGCGGAAAATATAAAAAGCATTCTGGGAGAGGATGAAGAAAATTCCGATTTTAGGATTTATCCGGATTATCATAAGATTTATAGAGGGCAGACGGAGATCGTCTTAACGAAAGCAGAATATGAATTGTTTATGCTTTTGTCAGGGAGACCAGGTGTGATATTTACTAAAGAAAAAATTTTTGAGATTCTTTATAACGAGGAATTGCCGGAAAGCATTGATAATATTGTGTACTGTCTGGTATCCAGTATGAGAAAGAAAATTGAACCGGAGCTAAAGCAGTGCCGCTATATTAAAACAGTGAGAGGTGTAGGATATAAGTTTGAAGGAAAAAAGATGGACATCTTTCCAGAATAGTTGATCTGAAGACAGAGGGAATTTTTTAAAACCTCTGTCTTTTTTTGTTGCTTTTTTATGCCATCTTGCGTACAGAAGTAGTGAAAGTCACCTCCCAAAAAGTATGCTTTTTGATGGGAGATGTAATAGGCTATTTTTTTATTTCCAAAAAGTATATAAGAAGGTTTTGAGATATGCCAAAATATTTTAAGACTTTTTGGGAATGTATAAAGGGGGATACGTATGGCATATTATGGGTATCACAGAATCAGTACTAAGGAACAACACTTGGACCGAGGTATTATAGAAATAAAGAGGTTCTGTGAAAATCAGAAAATTAAACTGGAAAGTATTTTTACAGATAAGATAACCGGTAAAAATTTTGACAGACCACGTTATACCGTTCTTGTGGAAGATGTTTTACGGGTAGGGGATACCCTGATTATTACAGAGCTGGACAGGCTTGGTAGGAACAAGCAGGAGATTTTAAAGCAGCTACGTTTTTTAGAAGAAAAAGGGGTTCGGGTAATGGTATTGGAACTTCCTACCACGTTGTTTGACCTGTCTCAGATGGAAAATAATCTGGCAAAGATGATGATAGAAACAATCAATAATATGATGATTGAACTCTATGCATCCATGGCACAGGCAGAGATGGAGAAAAAGGAGAAGCGACAAAAGGAAGGTATGGAGGCAAAAAGGCTTCGGGGTGAATGGGATGAAGTAGGAAGACCACGGGCTATAGAACAGGAAAAGTTTAACCAGGAATTTATGAGGGTGGTACAAAAGAAGGTAACACCAACACAACTGCAGCGGGAGTTGGGGTTAACTTCTTCTACCTATTATCGGTATCGGAAAAACTTTTATGAAAATTTTCCGGAATTTCTTCAATCTGTATAGGTATGAGGTAATTACTAAGTAAAAGAAAAATTTAAGGAGGCAGATGTTATGAGTGAACACAGAGAAGGAACATTGTTTTATGATACTGAAACAGGGAGGTATGATATACGTTTTGATTTGGAATCTTTTTATGGAGGACTACATTGCGGGGAATGTTTCGATGTAAAGGTGAAAGATGTTTGGGTTCCGGTCCGAATTGAAATGGGAGATGACTGGTATCTGGTTGGACTGAACGTGTCGAGATTAGATGGACTGAGAGTACGTATGTAAATAGGAGGATAAGCCTGATGAGGGGAAGCGCAATGAGAGAAAGTGTTACGGATGTTCGCATTATACTGGAATGCTTACAGGAAGCATATCAAATGGAAGGAGATATGGTACGGTCCGGGAAAAATATTCATGCGACTATGATATATCCATTTGTCCGTATGCTGCAAGAAAAGTGTAGGGATTTAACAGAGGAACAGATACATAAGACACTTTGGAAAGAATATGAGATTTCAGGGGCAGACAGGATGTTTGTGGAGAGGGCTTCAAAGATTTTAGAGCCATACGAAGGAGAATCTGAAGATGAGAAATAGTACAATGGAATATAAAGTAAATCAAGCCTATGAAGAACTAAAGCGTTTAATACAGTGGAATCCGAATAGTGAAGAAAAATTTTTACAGAAAATGGTATGTTTATTGTTACCTGGACAAAGAAAATGTTGGCCAGAGGCTATCCGTGATTTGAGGCAATCTTTTGAAGCTGAGCAGTGGATGATATTTGTTGAAAAATACAGAGGAAAACTGGAATGGCTGAATAGCATATCTTTGGCAGAACTACAAAGAAAGATAGGAGAAATTTTTTTTGTTGATCATTACAAGATGATAGCAGATCAATTCCTATATAAAAAGGATTTTGAAACTTCCTTATTTTTGAGAATTGCAATGGAAACAGGGATAAGAAGTGCAGATATTCCATGTATAGAATGGTCCTGTATGCATGGAAAAACTATTATTTTGGAAGAAACCAAAAGAGGAGATTTGTACAAAAAACTTAATGGAACGTTCCCTAAGATTTCGGCTCAGTCGTTGCGGATTATGAAGTTATTATATAGGAAGCAAGGAAAAATATTTACAAAATCAAAAGAGTACTATGTTCGCAAACTTTCATGTGCATGGGGAATTCCTGGGTTTCATATCCATAGCTTTCGGAATTATAGGAGAAAGATAGAGAGAGGAATTTCAGCAGGGGTACAAGTTCCAAGGATAATTCCATTATAAAGAACGTGTTAGATAAGAAAAATTTATAGGATGTTATTGGAGCTGATTATGTAGATGGTAAATAAAGGTAGCATTTCGGCAGTAAATTGCGATTACTGCCGAAATGCTACGATAAGGTGGTGAAAAATATGGGGTGAATAAATTGTTGGATGAAGGAAGAAAGAATTACTCATGTAGGAAGAAACGCATACTGTAGCTTTCAGTAGTATTGCATCTCGTGGAAAGGCAGGTGCGAAGGAATATCCGCTTTATGTAAAAGGGATTCGTGATCTATGGGGGAACATTTATGCAGAAAACTACAGCACGGAAACTGCTGCTGTGAGAGTCATGGTTGCCAGAATGTAAAGGGCGTTATATGGACATAAAAAGAGCCGACCAAAAACTGGGCGGCTCGAAGTATTTGTGGTTGTTTATGCTTTCTTAGGCATAGGGATGTCAACATTTCTTAGTGTTTCAATTAAGGATAGGATTGCATCTGAGTTTTTCTGAAATTGTGTTTGAAAATTTTCTGTAATATCATAGTTCAGATACAGAGTTATCAAAATAGCATTCCATATTGAAATCATGGTCTTTTCCGATAGGTGCTCCTCCAGAAAGCGTAGATGCTTGCAGAGTGTTGCCTGCGTTTTTGTCCAGGTAAAGAAATAGTCATCTTTTAGTGGAATGTTGAAATCATGAAACCATTCTCGAACTGTATGTATTTCCAATCCGTCTCCGCATTCCGGATTATTAAAGATATATCCAACAGACATTTCTTCCGGATTTTCCGGAAAATTACTATCGGCAGGAAGGGAAAGATACCGGCCAATTGGAAACATGGCACAGACTGTCGGTTTTACATCGTGTACCAAACATTTTCGATCTTTTAATAGCGGGCAACGTTTCACACTTCCTTGTGGTTTCAGGCGTACTACGGGGAAACGGGAGTTAGATCCAATATAGGTTTCACAATATTGTTCCAAGGCATTCTCTGGTGTAATCTGAAATTTTTTTGCTATGTTAAACAGATCTTTCGGGGATAAGAGGATATCATCTCGGTGGATGCAACATTTTCCGCATTGAGTACAGTGAAATACAAATGTATCATCGAGACCGATTTCTTCATATCCTAATTGTTCTTTTATTTCTTTTATTGAATTCATATTATTGTCCTCCTAAATAAAAAAGAGACCACTTGGGAAGTAGTCTCTTCGTAAACATAAACTTAATTAAATTTGTATTGTTCCAGTAAATAAATAGGCAGTGTTTCTGTTTTACCGTCTATACCACCTTTGGTTGCGCCCTTTAAATAAAGAAGCTTATCTGCTTTTCCTTGTGCCAGGGCTTTCTGGGCAGTGGAAGCAGTACCTTTTCCAGCTTTAACTTCTATTAAATAGCGGGTGGAAGAGGATAGGCTTTGTGCTACAAAGTCAATTTCTCCGCCACGGTAGGTAGCAAAAGCAGGGGTTTCAAAGGAAATTTCCTGTGGAAAATCCTGGCGTTTCTTCAGGTTGATATAGACATAATTTTCATTTAATGTGCCTGCAAGTACACGGGAATCGGTACCGGTACGTGTCAGATAATAGTTTGCCAGCCCCATATCCATGAAGTAGCAGCGGCTTGCGGACTTAAAATCCAGAATATCCATTTCTGTTATTTTGGCACAGAATCCGATGATTCCGGAAAAGTATAGCCAGCTAATGGCACGGTTGCAGGTAGCCTTTGAAATATTGCTGGAGTAGTCTTTGGTTACCAGTTTTTGCAATTCTTCACTGATGCTGTCTTCTGAAAATCCTTTCTTTTCACGATTTAAAATACGGCAGATGGAAAAGAAAATATGGGTAAACACTTTGGTATCTAAAATATCCGTAAAATAGCGAATGGATTCATTGGTAAAGGTATCAATGATTTTTACAAGTTCGCCTTGTGCTTTTACTATGCTTCGGTTTGCCAGATAGTTTTCTACTACTTTAGGATAGCCACCAACCTGGCAGTACAGCTCATAGGCTTCCTTTAAGCAATCATAGACCTCTGCCCTAGAAGGAACAAAAGGTATTTTTTTATAATCTTCATACAGGCTTTGGTCATAGGCCATCAAAAATTCCTCAAAAGAAAGTGTGTAGATGGTAAGCTTAGTGACATCTCCACTAGAATAACGGAATTCCGGATCATAAATCCGTCCGAGATAGCTTCCAGTGATGATGAAATGGGCTTTAAAGTGACGTGTAAACTCCCGGATACGGTTATAAATTTCGGAAGACTCCTGGATTTCGTCAATAATGATGACGGTATCTTCAGAATCAATAAAGTCCGGTTCATATAACTGGAAGGCATCGTGGAGAGGATGCTCCCGCCGTTTTGTTCCAGGTGTCCAGTCGGTTGCCTGTTTATAACATTCCATAAACTGTTTGCCGCTTAATTCAAACAGGTTAATATAAATTTTGTGTTTGTAGTTTTCGTCAGCGAATTTCTGTATCAGGTAGGTTTTTCCAACCTGACGGGCTCCACCGACTTCCAGGGTACTATGACCTCCTTCATTTTTCCAATCCAGAAGACGGTCATAGACAAAACGCTTCAGATACATAAGCACAAATCCTTTCTTTAAAATCTATCTTTCATTATAGCAAAATATTTGCAGTTCATACAGTGCAAAATTGGATAAATTATGTTTTAACATTCAAATTGAAGCTTTGCACGTATATCCATAAGAATTTTGCCAAGATGATTTTCGCCATGACCATTTACAGAACCCCAAAAGTAATCTCCCCAGTTGTTTCCTTCAACAAGGTGACAATTCCCAGTAGCAAGTAATGCTTTACATAGGGTAGGATTCTGCATGAATTTGCACATACAAATTTCATACATGTACATAAGCTTTACACTTTCCCAGTCTGAACGTAGCTGCACTTCTCTTCCCAGTTTTTTTGCATCTTTTGGATTCCTTAATTTGGTAAATTGAAGCTGTTCTTTAGGGGAAATGGTCTTTTGTGCCTGGAAAGCAGCCTCATTATTTGCATACCAGTAGCCCCGGTAATATATCCGGGAAGGATAGAAGTTACTAAGAAAAGCGTATGCTCCATGAAAGTGGTCAATTGTTTGCTGGTAATGATTCGAATAGGTATTAATATACATGTAATCCCTTCTTTCTTATACAAAAAAGGAACCGCTTATGGTAAGCAGTTCCTTCTTAAACATATTTTTTTGTTTGTTATTTGTTTATTTGTGCTTCTTCTTGTTCTTCGTAATAGCGGTCTGCAATATAGCCGGCAGATTCCGCCCAAAGAGTATTTTCTGTATTTTGTAGGGCCTTGTAAGTTTTTGAATGATAAAATTTGCCCATGGCATCCGGAAAGGAAAGATTACTCTTTTCCATAATAATATCGACAACATCCCGGATTTGAATATACAGATTCATTGAAATATCTTTTCCGTTAAAAAAATATTTACCTTCCATGTTTTACACATCCTTTCGAGATTCCAATACCAGATGTTCAAGAGCAAGTGGGGTGTGAAAGGAAACCTGATTATTAACCTTATTATACCGAAGCCTTGTAACCGCTTCATCCACGCTCAAGATACCGGACAAATAAAGTTGTACAGTTTCCATGGTATTATCATCCGCAACAGGCCCAATTACAACATCATAGTGATGCTGGATATCGCCGACAGTACGGTTGAGTTTGACAAACTCCAACCATTCCTTGTCCAAGGTGGCAAAATGTTTGATTTTTAGTTCCTCGGATTGCTGGAAGATATACCGATACACATATTTGCCGCCAGTATGAGTACGCAAGTACAGGCGGTTCGCCCATTCATTTGCCTGCTGTTCGAGAACTGTGCAATAAAATCCACGACCAAAATCACGACGGTTATGTGATTTGTTCAAATCGATTTTATCAAATGCAATATTGGAGCCATGGAAAAGAACAAGCGTGGGCGTATCTTCTTCTATAATATCTTCTACATATTGAAAAGTATCATGAATATCTAATTGGTGCAACGTTTCGTGTTGTACCAGTATTTTTTCAAATACTTGATGTTTGTAGAATATATTAAAGGCATCGTCTTCCGATAGTTGGTGCTTTTTAGCATAATATTCCAGTGCTTCAATTGATAGCATCTCTATATCTGATTGAATACTCATATACGTTATCCCTCCATTTGCTTTCATTATATCAAAAAAGAAGGTGCTTTCCAACGGTAAAATAATTATAAATAAAAAGTCGCAAAAGATGTTTGAAATGGGGTATTCACCCCATTTCACTATCCCCATACTTCGCCCATGATTTCCACAAGAAAATCATCTAACGGAAAATTGGGAGGAAGTAATTCACCAAACGTTTCTTGAATTTCTTGGATAACTTCTGTATAAGAAGAATACGCCTGTGAAAATAATTGGGAAGAATTTTTAAGTTCGATGATATAAAATTCTTCTCCTGGATTTAAGTCCAGCTCTTCCTGATCCTTGATCCGCCATACTGTCAAAGACTCGGCATTGCCATAACGGTAGCCATCATGTTTCTCACAAAGATATTCCTGAAAGGCAAAGAGTGATTCTGCATCAGAAAACTCTTTGTATAAATCAGGAAAAACTTCTTCTGTATATCGAAGAATAAGATTAGCAGCCTCTTCTGTAATAAGAAACCCATAGATATGAAAAACAGATGTAATGATACTCATAGATTTCTCCTTACGCAATCATTTCAAGAAACTCATCTTCAGACAATATTTTAATACCGAGAGCCTGAGCTTTTGTTAATTTACTTCCGGCTTTTTCCCCACAAATCAGATAATCTGTCTTTTTTGTGACAGAACTGCCTGCTTTTGCTCCAAGCTCAATGATCTTGGAGTTGATTTCATCCCTTGTAAAATGAGCAAGTTTTCCTGTTGCAACGATAGTACATCCTGTAAATACATTTTCTTTCATCATAGTGTTCATTTCCTTTCTTTCTTCAAATATAAGTTCTTTTTGGAGTTCGTGCCAGAGAATTAGATTGTTTTCATCAGAGAACCAGTCATGGATATTCTGATTCAGAGTATCACCAAAGTCATCTAACTGGGTGAAATCATAGTCACCAGAGGCAGCGTCAAAAAATTCCTGCAGACTGCCGTGGAATACTGTATCCAAAATCCTGCTTTTGGTCCTTCCGACCATAGGAATATCCATGGAAACCAGGAACCGGACAAAGGTAGTATTCCGGCTGGAAGTAATGGAATTCCATAATCTTTCAAAGGATTTTTTACCGAAACCTTCCAACTGTAAGATTTCTTCCTGATGTTCGTTTAGATGGTAAATATCCGGAAATGTCTGGAGATAACCTAAAGTCAGGAATTTTTCCAAGGTAGTTTCGGAGAGCCCCTCAATGTTCATTGCTTTTTTTCCAACGAAATGTGTAAAGCGTTTTCGGATCTGGCTATCACAGTTGGGATTGTCACAATGCACTGTTTCAATGAGACGCCCATCATTTCCTTTTCTTTGATAGATACGAGTCTGAGAACCACAGCATGGACATACTGGAGGAACTGCATCTACGTAATGACCACGTTCCAGATTTTCTTCAATATGAGGAATGATCATATTACGTTTCGATACAGAAATTCTGCAGCCTGGCACCAATTCTAATTCTTTGATAAAGGTCAGATTGTGAAGGGTTGCTCTGGAAACAGAGCATCCGTCAATTTCCACAGGGTCAAAAACTCCCACAGGTGCAATTTCTCCGAAACGGGTGGGTGTCCATTCTATATTGCGAAGAGTGGTTTCGTAAGTTTCGTCTTCAAACTTAAAAGCCAGTCCATCTTTATAATGATGTCCGGTACGCCCACAGCTTTTGGAATAGTCCAGACTGTCGAAAATCATTACAATTCCGTCAATAGGCAGATGTTTTTTGCCTGCCAGATCAGTCAGCCTCTCAATATACTGATTTACAAGTTCCGAGGTTAAGGGATGGTTTGCAGCAATATAAGGACAAGGCTGAAAACCATAGTCAAACAGGCTGGAAATTTTCATAGCTCTGCTGTCTGGAAAGAGAAATGGAGAGTCCAGACCTTCCAGAACATTAAAAGGCATAAAGTGCAGACAGCGTCCTGCACAATTTGCCGGATCAAGACTTCGCACAGAGCCAGAAGCCAGATTTCGCCCATTTTTGTAAGGTTCTCCTTTTCCATCTCGGAGGGTTTCTTTTAAACGCTCAAAGTCATTGGTTGGGATGAAGGATTCTCCAACAATCACCAGCCGGCCTTTATATGGAATTGAGAGAGGGACATCAACGTATGCAGGGATGTTATGGGTGATAAGTTCCCCAATTTCTCCGTCGCCACGCGTGGAAGCCTCTACAAGTGTTCCATTTTCGTAGACCAATTTAGTCGTTAATCCGTCCAACTTCAGCATAAACAGAACCGGTTGCTTACCGGCAAAGCTTATCAAGTCCTGTATCTGCTTTGTCTTATCTAAAGAGAGCAAAGGGACTGGATGCTTTACTTTGGGAAGTTCACTGATGGGAGTATAGCCTACGGTTTGTGTCGGTGAATTGGATAAGATAAAGCCTGTCTGCTTTTCTAATTCCACTAATTCATCGAAGATTCGGTCATATTCCGCATCACTGATATTCGGACTGTTCTCATTATAATAAGCGTTACGCTGTAAATTCAGATAGTCCACCAGTTGTTTGATTTTTTCCACGTTTGATAATTCATTGGGATGGTTCATTTTATTCTTGTCTCCTTTTCTATGGTATAGTTGTAATTCTTATTTGTTCTGGTTTTTCTTCCTCCTTTCTTTGCGTTTAGGCATAAAAAAAGAGAATGACACGGATGTTCATTCTCTAATGCGTGCAGTTTCCTGCAAAATAAAAAAAGCCAGAAGTCCCTGCTGGTAGCGTGGTATACTTCTGACACTTTTACAAACCTAAACTGCGTGCGTATATCCTTTCCGGATGACACAAATAATAATTACATAGTAAGTGTAACACTATATGTAGTATGTGTCAATATAAAAACACTATATATCGTTTGGCATGAGAGGAAAATTACTATATATAGAGGAAGCATGGATATGGAAAATATTATCTCTTGATTTCAGAACGTATGTTCTATATAATGAGATATAAAGGAGGGGAACGTGAGTTTGGGAAAAGTGATTTTTCATATAGATGTAAATTCTGCCTTTTTGTCCTGGGAAGCGGTATATCGGCTGCATCATTTGGGATGGAAAGGCGATTTAAGAGAACAGGTGTCGGCGGTAGGTGGGGATATGGCGATGCGTCATGGAATTATTTTGGCAAAATCCATTCCAGCAAAGAAATATCGGATACAGACAGGTGAATCAATCTTGGAAGCAAAACAGAAATGTCCAAATCTTATCTTAGTGCCGCCGAATTATGGATTGTATGAGATGTGTTCCAAAGCTTTTATGGGAATTTTGCAAGAGTATTCTCCCGCAGTGGAACAATACTCGATAGATGAGGCGTTTGTAGATATGACTGGAACGGAATTGCTTTGGGGGACACCAGTGGAAGCAGCGGAGAAGATGCGGAGACAGATTAAGGAACAGCTTGGATTTACAGTGAATATCGGTATTTCAGAGAATAAACTGTTAGCTAAGATGGCAAGTGATTTTCAGAAGCCCGACAGAGTGCACACACTATGGAAGTCTGAGTTACAGAAAAAGATGTGGCCATTGCCGGTAAGCGACTTGTTTTTTGTAGGACGGGCAACAACAAAGACACTTTTCAAGTTGGGAATTCGGACCATAGGAGATTTGGCAAAGAGTGATCCGAGTTACTTAAAACAACATTTGAAGAAACATGGGGAAGTTGTCTGGGGGTTTGCAAATGGGATTGATGTGTCTGTAGTCCAGTCTGCCCCGCCTGCCAATAAGGGATACGGCAATTCTACAACGATTCCTTTTGATGTGACAGATGCATCTACAGCAAAATTGGTGCTGTTGGCTTTGGCAGAGACAGTAGGAAGCAGACTTCGTGGAGCAGGAGTCAGGGCAGAAGTGATTGCAGTAGGGATTAAGAATTATGATCTCAGTTATGCCAGTCACCAGATGACGCTTCAGAACGCAACCAATATTACGAAAGAGATTCATCAGTGTGCCTGCCAGTTATTTGACCAGCTCTGGGATGGGACACCCATCCGGCATCTGGGAATCCATACCAGCCGCATCAAGGATCAGGTGAATATGAGGCAATTGGATCTATTTGATACGAATGATTATGAGAAGTTGGAAAAAATGGATGAAACGATAGATCAGATCAGAAAACGGTATGGGAATGATTCGGTAATACGTGCGGCTTTTTTAGGTGGGTGTATTGATCACATGAGTGGTGGCATTTCACGGGAAAAACGGTCTGTGGACTATGAGAAATTAAAGACAGAATAGCGGGAAGGGGGAAGAAACGGTGGCATTTGGAATCGGAATAAATACAGAGCATACAGAGCAGGAGCCTTTATCCGGAACCTATCATGAGGTGGCAGTCCAGTGCTGGTTCACAGCTACCGGAAAATCTTTGCCATTGATGTTGAAGGTAAAAGGGGAGGATGAAGAGATTATCCAGATCAATCATATCCAGGTTCTGACTGTAGAAAAACAGTGGTATGCGGGGATTGTGAACTGGAAGTATAGATGTCAGGCGGTACTTTTGGGAAAACAAATCAATTTTGTGCTCCTCTTTTGTCCGGAGGATTGTGCATGGAAACTGGTTGTATAAGATACCCAGGGATGAAGTAAAATAGGAAAAAGGAGGACAGAAAATGTGCGGAAGATATTATGTGGATGATGAAACTTCACAGGAGATTGAGAAGATTGTAAAGAAACTGGACCAGCGTTTAAAGATAGAGCATGGGCAGGACATCCATCCGTCTGAATCTGCAGTTGTACTTACAAAGGAGTGTAGGGAAGTGGCTGCAAGGCAGATGCAGTGGGGCTTTCCGGGATTCCAGGGAAAGGGACTGCTTATCAATGCAAGGGCAGAGGCGATACTAGACAAGAAGACCTTTCGAGAAAGTGTGCTACATCGAAGATGTGTGATTCCCGCCCGTCACTTTTACGAATGGAGTAAAAACAAAGAAAAATATACTTTTCAAAGTCCAAAGCAGGATGCCACATTATTTATGGCAGGGTGTTATCAAATCTATAATGGCCAAAATCGTTTTGTTATTCTGACTACACAGGCAAATGCTTCCGTAGCACCGGTGCATGAACGGATGCCATTGCTTTTGGAACGACAAGAACTGGAAGATTGGATTATGGAGGATGCAGCGGTAGAAATTATTCTTGCTAAGAAGCCCATACCGTTGAATCGGACAGCAGAATATGAACAACTGAAATTATTTTCGTAAAAAGGGAAACCCACAAAAGTTTCCCTTCTTGACATAATAATTTTTGAATTTAGAATCCATTGTTTATTTGTTCTGTTGTTGCAGGCATAGGAGAACTGGATTTTACATAGAGTAATAGTTTCCCGTTCAGATCCAAATCCTGTTTACTCCATTGCCCATTCTCATAAACCATTTGGGTAATGGTATTGTAGATAATTGGCGTATCCTCTATACGTTCCATATCAACCACAAGGCAATCCTGAAGGGCAATATATGGATATAGAGCATCTTCAATATATGTCCTTAATTTTAATGCCTGCCTGTGCAGTAGTTCCACATCATACAGTTTTGATAAGGTATAGCTCATTTCTTTGAGCATCCCGGATGTTGTAATGGTCTGTTGGATAACAGAAATCTGCTGTTCCAGAGATACATCTGGATTTATCATAAGCTTTGATAATGTAATTTCTTTTACAAAAGCTGTCGCTGTATCACCAATTTGCTTTTTTAGGGTTTCATAAGGAACCCGATACTGTGTTTGTAAAATTTCAAGTGGAACGTATTCCCGGTTTTTCTTTAAAGTGGAGAGCAATTCACAAAGGCTGCTTCCTAGTTCATATATGTTATTCAAGCACACATCACTTCCGATACGGTTTCTGGTATAAGAACCAGATGGTAAATGGTATTTTCTGTTTCAAAAATGACACTGTCCTTAGATACTTCCAAAATCGTTAGGATAGGAGATGTCAGAATAGAGAAACCATTGACCCCAGAAATAATAGCACGTTCTCCAACCCGTAGCGGAGAATGAAACCATCCAGAGAGTGTTGTTATTTGTTTATCTTTCACATGGTGCTTTCGATTTGTCATAGTGTTCACACTCCTTTTGTATCGCCATAGAGAATCTGTTTTTCATGGCTCGTTTTTATGTAACAGGGTAACTCAAACGAAAATATCCTTTCGATACAGGGATATATTCGTCTGGGTGTTCATATAAGGTGGCACGGATACGTTCCTGATAATGCGGATTCTTTTTCGCTTTTGGGTGTTCCTTTAATAAAGCGTACAGGTCTTTTAAAGCCCCTCTTCCTCCAATACTCTCCATTGTCATCCGGATTAGATGATGCCAAGTCAGTGCAAGAATATCTGTATTTTGTACAGAAAACACACCTTCTTGCCGGATGCTGAAGGGGATAATGAAAGAATCCGTTTTTTTCAGCAACAGAGCATATTCTGTCACAATAGGAATAAAAGGCTTCTTGTATGTCCGGTTGTCGGAAACACAGTTGAACTGTCCTTTTACCAGAAAAGATTCAAAGTCGCCCATCCGCATTAAATCATTCTGCATACTATAGAACTTACCACGGAGCCGGATATCGCCTACCAGTATGGCAAGCCTTCCGCCTTTCCGAAGTGCCAGGAAAAATTTCCGGATACAGTGATTTAATTTTTCTAGAAAATCCGAATAGTTTTCACAGCGGGACAGATCATCCGGGTGAGGCTTTCCCCAGATATTTCCGGAATACTGGATCATATTATGGTAAGGTGGATGGAAAAAGATGAGATCAGCGGAATCCTCCACTTCATCTTTTAGAGCATTCCAGTTACCTTTTCCATAAGCAGGTGCCGGATTTAGATCATAGAGCAGGGAGCGTACCTGATAACGGTCAGCAGCCGCCTTTGAAGTTCCGGAGCCACTCATAGGATCTAAGAGGGTAAAGGTGCTGGTATCTTTTCCGTAATATCGCTTATCGTCCAGGCAATAGCGTAGAAGCGCTGCAACCACTTCGGGGGAGCAGTTACCACGCCACTGGCTGTTACCGCCTTCTCCCCGTTCTGGGTATGCCATGAAAGAAGTCAGTTCCTTTCCTACACGTTTTCGCAATCCTTCAGTTCCAAGCATGTCAGCGACAGTACGCCATTGGGGACCAAATTCAGTTTCCAATAGTTGTGCTGCCCGTTGCAGCAGTAAGTCATTCATTTTATGTCACCTTCCTTTCATAATTTTGTTGGATGTAGCGGGAAATCGCCGCCGCAGTCATTTTGGCACAGCCTAAATCCATTTCGCTGAAAGATTGTTGATTTTTTGTACACAGTAAAAGTCCCAACGTTTCGCCAAATTCGTCTTTTTTAGAAATAGGGAAAAAGGCTGATATGGGATATTTTCCTGTCATAGTAGGGTATATGCGTTCCTTATCAGAGAATAATTTCATCTTTCCCTGTTGCAGAAGCCTTTGAATACTTTCTGTTACAGGCATATTAAGTGCTGTATGATAATTCTTGGAAGCAATGATTTTGGAATGATTACATAACAGGATCCGGCAAGGGACATTACTATGTAAAATATCCAGAAAACTGTCTAACCGGATATCCATAGGGATATGGGAGTCGCATTTACGAAGACAGATGTTGCGTGTGTCAGCTTCCAGCATCAATACATCGCCTGTATGAAGCTGTAGGGCTTTTCTTACTTTGGCAGGAATAATGATCCGCCCTTGTTGGTCAATATTTAGTGTTGTAGCATAATCCATAGAGATCTCCTTTCCTTTATAAAAAGAAGCAGTCTTTTCGGCTGCTTCTTTGTTGAAATTCTTTAAGCGACATACATACCATTCAGATATTGCTCTTGTGGCTGTCCCTGCATATAGGAAGTCATTTCATCTGGCTGTGGCTGTATATTTTGTGCCATTCTTGCTTCCTGTTGCTTTTTAAGCTGTTGTTTGCCGTTTTGAATCAGGAAGGATGCAACATAGGCTTCCCAATTTACGATATAGGAATCAGCACGTTTTAATAGCATATAAAAATCCATATCTGTCAATTGTATAAAAGCACTTTTTTCAGAGATAAAACTTTGAGCCTGCATATAAGTGCCGCCGTTATGATTCTTTTTCTTGATACCTTTTCCGTTATTAATTTGAATTCTCCATGGACTGGTCAGTATTTCCTGCTGGTTGTTATATACGCGGCGGGAAATAAAAAACTGTTGTGCAGTAGAATAGCCATTGCCATCCGGCACACCAAATATTTTACTTTGTGACCATTCAAATTCAGGAAAGCCAGCGGTAACTCTGGACAGCAGAAATTGAATTTGTTCGGGTGCCAGATGAAAACGGGTGATAATATTTTTATCACCGGTACCACTAGAGTAATCCTGTATGGAGATTCCAATAAGGGAGTGAACTTTATGACCATTTTCTTCAAATTCTCCTTTTGCATGAAGCTGTGCATAGCTGTTATAACTTGTGTAGCGGAGGCGGTCATACAGTGCAATTAATTTTTTACTGGTCTGTACTTTGCATATCTGATCTGTAATTGAGTTTTGATAATTTTCACTCATGTATGTTTTCCTTCTTTCTATTTCAAATATTGTTTTACAAGCTGTGTCATATTTTGGGGCAAATCTTCTAATTTGGTAATATCTAAAAAACCATCCTGATAGATTCTGCGGATGTTTTCTTTGTCATCACCAATTGCTGCAGCAAAGATCACAATGCCACGTTTACGATATTCATTCTTGATACCACGAAGATCTGCTTCTGCTTCCGTACCACTGTACCCACAATCTGCGGGCTGTCCGTCAGAGATTATGATGAGGAGTTTTTGTGATTCCGGACGCTTTGCCAGGTGTTCCGCAACATAACGAAGTGCAGCTCCATCCCGGTTGCCATTACGGGCAGACATATCCATCAGCCGGTAACGGTCAGAGGCATCCAGAGAATCAAATTCAGCATAGGAATACAAAGCAACACCCTTGGAATCTGTAGAATGCCCATAAATGGTAATAGGAATTCCCAGGCTCGTACAGAAATCATACAGCACGATTGCAGTTTTCCGGGCATGGGTAATACGATCTCCCCAGCCCATAGAACCACTTTCATCAACCAAAAGTCCCACGGAAAGTTTTTGTTCTTCATCCGGAAGCCTGGTTCTGGTAAAGATACCGCCGTCCTTTCGGTGTAAAGCCCGCATATCCAGCTTTTTACCAAATAACAGGTTTTTTTGTTTCCCGCCTTCTGCCTCTTCTTTTAATAAAGGAAGAATGGAACTTTGCAGCCTTTTGGAGGTCCGCAAAAGAGGGGGAGCAACTGTTTGATAAGATTTGATAAAAAAGTCGGAAACGGGATTGATGCGGTGGATTGTTACATGGATGCCTGCATGGGCATTTCCGTAATGTATTTCATCCGCCGATTTTTGCAAGTCTTCTGTTAATTCCTGTTCATAATCATTTTGGGCTTTTTCCGTAGCAACATCATTTAGGATGCGTGCAAGATCATTCGCTGCATTTTCATAACCGGAACCGGCATACTGTGATGCGTATGTGATTCCTGGATTATTTCCATCTAATATTGCTGTAGTTTTAGCAAGCTCAATTCTGCCCCCTTCTTCCTGCAGTACTTTTTCTGCCTGGTTAATCGCATCTTGCCTGTAATTTGGATCAAGGCCAGATAAGTCACAGGTTATAGGAGTTTTTGATTTTTCTGTAGGACCTGGAATGTTTTTGGGGATTCCTCCGTTTTTACTAGTTGGAAGAGGAGATCCGCTACTTGATTCTTTCCGCAGCAGATCCTCCAGAGCATCGCCAACTTGGGTACTATCCTGCTTTTTTAAAGATTCTCTGGTTTGCTCTACCATAGGCTGAATGTAGTTCCAGCAAAGCACCAAAAGATAGTTGGAAGCAAGGAAGCGTTCTTTCCCCTGTGTGGCAATTAAGGCATCGTCAATATAATCCATGCAGTCTGAAAGGGTGTCCGTGTATTCTCCAGAATAATTCGTGCGGTTGTTTATATTACCAGTCCGGCAATAAGACAAAATTAAATTGCTCATAATGGAAAACGGCTGATAGCCACAGTCAATTTGTTCCTGTATAGAAGGAATCAATTCAGACATCCGAAGATTATTGATCTGTATTCCCTGCTTAAAAGTTCCGGGATATTCTTCACACATCCGGGCTTCAATGTAGATGTCCTCCAGTATATTATTAAACTGTGCAGCACAGCGGGATAGCGTCAGACACGTTGCGTTATCTTTTTCTTCCATGGCATCTAAGATGTCCTGCAGATTTGCCTTGTATCCAGAAGGCAGATTGTCTGGTGCTTCTGGATAGAAGGAACCATTTTCCATATTGGTCAGATAAAGCTGTAGTGATGCAAAATCAGAGTAACGCAGATGTCCGATTTCATGTCCAGTTAGACCAGTCAGGCTTTGTGACCGTAGAAATCGGGAAGGAAAGCTTTGAGTTATCGAGTTTGCGGCGTTACAATGAATTCTATAATTATCTGTATAAGCGATGTCTGCATTTTCAGAACTGTCCCATTCCATAAGCACCTGAAGTCCATAGCGAGAACGGCCAGTAGCCGCTTTCGCCAGAGATGTTTGGTATTTTTGGAAAGCCGATGAAAGAAAGAGTTCTTCATCAGTGATTTTTGACTCCGTATCCCGGATCATTCTTTTTAAAGCTTTTTGAGTGTTATTCAATTTCTTCACCTTTCTTTCTTTTTCATATTTTGGGTTAGGAGATCTTCCATTGTACAGCCGTAATACTGGGCTAACCGAAAGACGGCGTAAGCAGATGGAAGCGTATGCCCATTTTCATAGTTCATAATTGTTTTTTCGGGTAGATGCAGAAGTCTTGCTACGGCTTTCTGAGAGAGTTTCGTCTGCTTGGATTTTCTTAAATAAACGAGATTTTCTGCCAGAGTTTTGCGTAGTTCGGCTTCGGTATAAAAGGTGTTCTTCAATAGTGTGTTATGATGCAAGAACTGTATCCAAGCAAGAACCTTCAATTTCGATACGGCTTTCAGAATCGGCAGTGACGGAAGATAAAATGGTATAATGAGCAGCTTCCTGTATATCGCCACATACCATAAAAGACTGAACCCAGGCAATTAATTCCCGGACTCCACAGCAGCCATCTGTTATCAGGTTATCCTGACAATACTGTGCGATGGAACGTACAATCTGTGTCATGGTACGTACTGATTTTTTATCGGAACATCCGGTAATAGCAAGAACACGCTCTACCATGGTCTCTTCATCCGGTTCATCCATATCTATGACCATATTCATCCTTGAAATGACAGACTGGTTCATGGGACGACAGCCGGCATAGTCATGATTAGTTGTGACTACAATGGTAGTATCCGGATGCCGATGGATGACTTCCCCGTTTGGCAGAAATACACTGTTACAACGGTCCAACAGGGAATTAAGCCCTACCAGTACACCAGGATTGGCAATCACCGTAGGCTCCTGTATTTCTACCAGATAGCCGTTTCGGATGGCTTCAACCAGTGGTGTATCCACATAGCGGAACTGTTGGCTGCTGGAGGTAGCAGTTTGTTTCTGCTTCATTGCCTCAGATATATGATGGATCAATTCTTCATAAACTGTATTTTCTGATACCTTTTCATCATAAGTACCCGTTAATTTTTCATAGGCAGTAGCCGGATCGAGGGTAATGTCTTGAAAAGAGGGCAGTTCCCCTACCAAAGAAAGCTGTTTTTCATCTACATCAGGTAAAATCTGTCCAAGAAGGTCAAAAATTTCTGTATTTGCCGAGCAGGTGATGCATCGGTAAGGCAGGTGAAGTCCTGCAGCGATGGCTTTGGCACCTTCGGTCTTTCCCGTTCCAGCAGGCCCACGGAGCATAAAATTCCGCATAGGCTGCTTGCTGTCAGTTGTTAATTTGGCATGTTCGCATATTCTTTGGATTTCTTTTGGGATTACATACCAATCTTCGAGAATAGGAACGGTTGATTCTTCTTGGGGAGTTAATGTCCGAGAATTGGACAGGATGTATTTATCGACAAAATCTTCTTTGGGAATTGAAACGGTGGAAGCAGTATAGTGATGTCCACCTTTTAATACCTGAAAGGAACCCTGGATAATCTCCGTTGGTGCATAAACACCTTTTTGGATGTTCAGTGGTGTAAGTCTTTGGATCACGCCATTTGCAGGGGTATCAATTTTGATATTCCCGATAGGAAGGGAATCGCCATAACGGATCCTGCGGTACACGTTATCACAAAGGAGTGCAGCCGTTTCTGCAGCTTTGGGTAGGTCAGGAAAACCGTCATCACGGTGTTGCTTTAATTCCTGATATTTTTCATTGAATTCGTCATCTGAAAGGAAAGTAGGCATTAAAGCAAAATAAAGAGCACTTCCGGAATCATCATCTTTTTTAAACTGATATGGCTCTGGTTTACTGTCCAGATCCAAAGGTTTTTCATACTTTCCAGCTATAAATTTCCCAGTCATACGGTTGTAGACCACTACATGCAGCAACCCAGTACGGCTTGGATATTCTGCGATTGTAAAATTGTTTGCCTGGCTTCCAATGGCTCCGAGTTCTTCCTCTGTTTTTCCAGCAGGTGGATTTTCCAAATCCATATAAGTAAAAACTGCCTGCAAAGTAGCAGAATGCAGAGTGGCTTGCTTTCTTGGCTGAATGCAGTATTTGGAAGCGATGTCTTTCATCACTGCACTTTTCCCGGAATAGCTGTCAAATGGAGATGGTAGCGTTCTTTCAAAAGTCCAGTTAGGGACAAAGTTTGTATTTGGCATAGTATTTCCTCCTTTATTCTTTTATCCAGGATAATTCTAGTGCCTGGTCCTTTTCTTTTGCGGTCAATTCATCTTTTTGGAAGATGGAAATGAGAATATCCCAATAGTTTCGTGGCGGGAAATAATCAAAACAATCCTTGATTTCCGCTGTATCACCATTTTGGATGTAAATTTGCCCGTTTTCATTAATATAGAGTTTATGGTGTCCTTTCGCATGGAGCTGTCCGATAAGGTTCTCCAGTTTTTTCTTGCCAATTAAGGAATACCAGGATTCCGGATCAGCAAAAGGAACATCGTCCTCATCGGTAACTGTGACAGTCTTTTTGAGGCTGGCAATGGTCAGCATTTGAAGTTCCAGATATCCGTATTGGTTCATACGTGCTTCCGCAAAGTTGTAGTCCTCCGTATGAAAGGTTCTCAGACGTATGGGATTTCCGCAAAGAAGCTGCTTCATGGATGGCGGCTTCTGGAATTCCCATGTTGCATTTGGAAATGCAGCCTGTAGTTTATCGGTAATCTGATAGCTGATTTGTCTCCAAAGCAATTCTTCTGTTTCGGAAACTGGCTCAGATGATTTCAAAGAAGACCAAGGGCTTGTTTTGCCCGGGTTCTTGAGTAGGTTTAGAGTCAGTTTATGGATTTTGGGAAGAAGTGTGGAAAGAAATAGCAGCAGGATGCCAAGTATTCCGATACTTGCGACTGCATTACGATTTCCATTTCCTGGTATGAATATAGTTGCAATTAACAAAATTATTGTGAGCATACTTAGAACTTTAAGAAATTTCTTTTGTGTATTCACTTCATTTCCTCCATGTTTGTTTCAATAGAAAAAGGAATTGCAGCACACCAGTAGATACTGGAAAGTCGCAATTCCTTCATTTTAGGGTTCTTTAATAATTTACGGGAATGGAAGCTGCTGTGGTGGTGTGTTTTCCGGAATATTGGTAAATCCATCACCAGACACATTGCCAGCCGTAAATCCCTGTGGTGCATAAGCCGCTCCCCCTGCCGGAGCATAAGACATCTGTTGTGCGGCCTGTGGCATCATATTGTTATTGACCGGCATTGCGCCAGTAGGCACGGTACCGGAAGGATTCATTCCCATTGCCGGGTTTCCATTATAAGTAGCACCGTTTGCTGGTACTGGTGGAACATTCGGATTTCCGACCATTGGATTCCCCGGTACAGGTGTTGCTGCATTGGTATCATTACGATTCGCAGGTAAGAATTGCCAGTCCTTTACCATAATTTGCGGCGTGATAGCTGCTTGACCTGCATTATTGCCTTTCTGGTGAATATACGGATGGAGTTCTAAATCTCCGTAGACCATGAGACACGTTGATTTTTTGACACCGGCTTTTATCAGTCGATCTGCAAGAAACTTGTTGCAGTAACACTGATAGAAGATGGGTTCTTCCTTTCCGTTTTGACCTCTCTGGTTGGTAGCAAGCCCCAGACTGATGTATTCAGTTCCGGAGTTCTTTGCTTGTTGCATAACCGGATCGGCAGTTACCCTTCCTGTTACAATGATAATAGATGACATAAAAATTCTCCTTTCTGCCCTTTGGGCGATAAAATAGTGATAAATAAAAAAAGTGCCATTATAGCACCGTATAAAACGGCATTATAATGACACGATTTTCCAACTTAAACTGCATGTGTACTGGAGATAGTATCCAGACACCCTATAAAGGGATAACACAAAACTTAAATACAATATCATAGTAACACAAGATATAGCGAAGGTCAATAATAAAAATACAGTATGTTGTGTTGCGATGAAAGAAAATACATGAGGGGAGACTCCACGAAAATTTGTGTATCTCCCCTGCTTCTTTTATGCTTCTTTTTTATTAGGACAGTTTTTGGTGTCTGTTTTCGGCTTCATAGACCAAAATAGGACGTTCATAAGAATTACAATTAGTAATACAGCAGCTAATGCCACCCAGAATCCTATGTTCAGACCAAGCCATTCTGTAGTTCCAAAAAGTGTCATCCAAAGTTCTTTCCAGTTCATTGTTGCACCTCCTTAAAGCAATTCGCCAAAATGACGGACATAAGCCTTTTTCAAGCTTGTTGCTAAAACCATATACAATAGGATACACGGAAGCAGATATGCAAAGTATGCTGCTGGCAGTGCCACAAACCCAAGAAGCTTTCCGAATATCGTAAATGGTATGACGGTTAGAATCGTAATTCCTGTCATCGTAAGTAATGTCACGGGAGCAGATGCCCGGCTCTGGATAAATGGGAGCTTCGGTGTACGGATCATGTGGATCACTAATGTCTGGCTCCACATAGATTCTACAAACCAGCCAGCCTGGAACATTCCGATATACTGTGTCTGCATCGCCGTCAGCTCTGCTCCACTAAAATGAGCCGGTAGGTCATTAAACAGGATACCCTTGGATACAAAGAACGGGCAGAATACAAAGTACATGAAAATGTATGTGGTAAAATCAAAGATGGAGCTGGTTGGTCCGATCCAGATCATAAAACTACCTACACTGGAGGCATCCCATTTCCGTGGTTTGGCAATAAACTCTTCATCTACATTGTCCCATGGGATTGCCGTACAGGACAGGTCGTAGATCAGGTTCAGGAAAATCAAATGTACACTTTCCATTGGCAGGAATGGCAGAAGAGCAGAAGCAGCCAGCACAGAAAACATATTTCCAAAATTGGAGGAAGCCGTCATTTTGATGTATTTGATCATGTTGGCATAGGTTTTCCGACCTTCAATGATGCCTTGCTCCAAAACCATCAGATCTTTTTCTAAAAGAATGATGTCTGCTGATTCTTTCGCCACGTCTACCGCTGTATCTACGGAGATTCCGATGTCCGCAGATTTCATGGCAGCAGCATCATTGATTCCATCACCCATAAATCCAACGGTATGACCATTCTCACGAAGAACAGAAACAATACGGGCTTTCTGCTCCGGTGTCAGTTTCGCAAATACATCGGTGGTTTCTGCCGCCCTGGCAAGTTCCGCATCATTCATGTGTTCCAGATCAGAACCCAGGAGCATATTGCGGACCTTCAGTCCGACCTGTTTACAGATGGTTCGGGTTACTTTTTCATTATCACCTGTGAGGATTTTGGTAAGGACCCCATGGTTTTTCAATGCCTGGATAGCATCGGCAGTAGACTCTTTTGGTGGATCTAAAAATGCCAGATAACCAATCAGCACCATATCGCATTCATCTTTAACACCAAAAGCTCCTACTGGAGATGGGTTGCTCTTTTGGGCGATAGCCAAAACACGAAAGCCTTTTTCATTTAATCCATCCACAGTTTTCAAAATCCGGCTCCGCACTTCATCACGCAGAGGTTGTACATGCCCGTCACATTCTGCAAAGCTACAGATCGAAAGCATTTCTTCCACAGCACCTTTTGTTACCATCTGTGTCTTTCCGTTTTTATCCTGTACCACAGTGGATAAACGGCGGCGTTTAAAGTCAAAGGGAATCTCATCCACCTTGACGTAGGTTTCGGACAGGTCAATCAGACATTTATCTGCCGCTTCCATCTCCTCTGTTTTATGGATAATAGCCAGATCCATGAGATTTTTATATCCTGTCTGAAAATAACTGTTCAGATAGGCATGGCGAAGGACTCTGGTATCATCTTCTCCATTTACATTGAGATGATATTCCAATACCACCTTATCCTGTGTCAGTGTCCCTGTCTTGTCTGTACAGAGGATATCCATAGCACCAAAATTCTGAATGGAATTGAGGTTTTTTACAATGGTTTGCTTTTTACTCATGGAAACAGCGCCTTTTGCAAGGCAGGTGGTTACAATCATCGGAAGCATTTCCGGTGTGAGTCCTACTGCAATGGAAATCCCAAATAGGAAAGCCTCCAGCCAATCACCCTTTGTAATGCCATTCACAAAGAATACCAGCGGAACCATAACCAGCATAAAACGGATCAGTACCCATGACACAGCATTGACACCTTTCGTAAAACTGGTTTCCACAGCTTCTCCGGCAACAGCAGCGGCCATAGAGCCAAACAGCGTATGATCACCGACACAGATAACGACAGCCGTTGCACTTCCGGAGATTACATTGCTGCCCATAAATGCAATATTGGTGTAATCCGTCACACTGTCCTTATGTGGGCTTACATGAGGGAGCTTTTCAACCGGTTCACTTTCTCCGGTAAGGCTTGCCTGGCTGACAAATAGATCTTTTGCATCCAGGATACGGACATCTGCCGGAATCATGTCCCCAGCAGATAAATGGACAATATCACCTACCACCAGGTCATCCATGGGTATCTCTGTTTTTTCCTGTCCTATGCGGGTGACGGTACAGGTGGTTGTGATCATTGCAAGCAGCTTTTCCGCCGCATTTCCGCTGCGGGATTCCTGCACAAAGCGAAGGGTACCGGAAATAAATACCATAGTTAAAATGATAACGACTGTCAAAAAATCAAAGTCCTCTGGTACGCTTCCAAAGAGTGAAAAATACGGGAAAATCATATCCGTAATCGTGGAAACAAAAGCAAGGCAAAATAAAATAGCAGTAAAAGGGTTGATAAATGCACCCGCCACACGTTTTGCCAGGGATTTCTTTTTTTCGTGGGTGACTTTGTTCGTACCGTATTTGGAACGGTTTACGGATACGGTATCTGCTTCTAACCCCCTAAGTGTGGTATGAAAGATTTTTAAAACCTCTTTTACCGGGTTGGTTGCTGCGGATTGGATGCGACGGTTCTGTTCGTCACGAATGACTGCCTTTTCTACAGTCTGGCGAACAGCCATACGATTTTCTTTTTTGTTCATTGGTCTTACCTCCTTGAATTTTTGTAGGGGCAAGGAAGATTCTATGAGGGACACGGAATCTGTGGACACTCATACAATATTCTCTGCCTTCGTGGACTGCCTTCAGAGTCCATGTCTTTCACCTCACAATCTTTAAAAGCTATCTATGTAAAACCGCAATGGGAATTACGGTCTGCGGTATCGGTTGCTTTTTTCGATATACCAGACATCTAAGCCGGCAAGTATCATCCATACAATCATTGCAGATACAAACCAGTGGTTTGAAAATAAGGGCAAAAATCCTTTTACCAGAAAGATGACACCGTTTAAGGTAATGATTCCTCCGATATTGCGGCAAAGAGGGATAATTCGGAGTTTATCCTTCTCTTTTTGCGGCATATTTTTCCATAGGGAAAGATGAAGGTAGCCTTTTCCAAAGGCAAACCAAAGACCGGCAAAGGTAAATAGGAATCCAAAAAAAATGCAGGTAAAGTCCATTGTCTGATCCTCCTTTTAGTGATAGAAGCGGTTGCTTCGTTTTGTCAGTTTCAAAAGTTTGGTGATAAGTACAATCATAGTGGTAGCAAGAATAACCCAGACCATAGCGCTTACCTGATACCAAAACTGAAAGATAATCATTCTATATCCAGAGAAATGCCAGCCCAGATAACCGCATAGGATTGTAAATATGGGGTAGGGAGCAAAAAGGATTGCCCCTTTCAAATCTTTTCGTTTTCTCTTCAATTGCAACACCTCCCAATTGGCATGAATCATTACCGTATTTCTGGATACGTTTCTTTGACCACGAAAAGTATATAAAAAACAGCCGGGGAATCCTATGGCTAAAGTCTTGCGATTTTCATGCGATTTGGCAAGAAAATAGACGGGCTGAAACTAAAATGGTCTCAGTCCGCCTTTCTCATAACTCATCATTAAATTTGTAACCAATTCCCCAGATCGTTAAAATGTATGTGGGAGAATCCGGGGCAGGTTCAATCTTTTTTCGCAGTTTCCGGATAAAAGCCATGATGTTACTGTTATCCAGAAGATAATCCTCCTCCCATACTGCACGATAAATCTGTTCTTTTGTAAATACTTCTCCACGATTCTTAGCAAGAAAATATAAAATATCGAATTCCTTTGGTGTCAGGCTGATTTCAGAACCTTTCATCAGGACTTTCCGGCTCCTTGGATGAATTTCTAGATCACCGATCAGAAGTTCATCCGAGTGTACACCAATAGCCACCTCTGTATCTTCTAAGGCTCCTAATAACAGCGAGGATACTTCTCCGCTTATCATGTCCTGAATACCGGAAATCAGCTCTTTTGTATAAGCACTTTCCGGCGGTTCCCTTAATAATTTTTCCAAGAGCCAGATTTCAAGGGCATGATCTATGGGAATATAACTGATATTCTTTTTCATCATGAACGCCTCCTTTAAATCAACTCTTGATATTTGTTCTTATAAAAATATTTGGTTACGGAACTTAGCAGCATATAGAAAAATGCCACAAGCAGCAAAAAGGCAAAATACCAAAGCGGTAATTTTGTCAGTCCAAACAGTGATGCCCCGCTGGTAAACGTAAGGGCTGTAAAAGCAAGAATCCCCACCAAAGTGATAGAGATGACCGGTGCAGATGCCCTGCTTTGGAGAAACGGGATTTTGGCAGTACGAAGGAAATGCAGGATCAAAACCTGTGTCCACATGGACTCTAAAAACCAGCCTGTCTGGAATAAAGCAGCGTACTGAAGTTTTAGGGAAGGATCGGTAAGCTGCAGGTAAGTTGCCCCTCCGCACAGTGCAGGACATAGGAAATAATACAAAAACAGGAAAGTCACAATATCAAACAGGGAACTGATCGGTCCGAAAGAAAGCATAAACTGTTTCAGTGTCTTGCCGGACCAGTCTCTTGGGGACAGTATTTCTTCCTCATCTACATTGTCCCAGGGAAGTACGATACACAGCGTATCATATAACAGATTCAGAAGCAGGATCTGGATGGAGGTCATAGGAAGAAACGGTAAAAATGCACTGGCACAAATGATGGAAAAAATATTTCCAAAGTTGGAACTTGCAGTGATTTTAATATACTTCAGCATATTGGTAAAAGTCTTTCGCCCTTCCAGGACACCCTGCTCCAATACATTTAAGTCTTTTTGCAGCAGTACAACATCAGCAGCATCTTTGGCAGCGTCCACTGCTGTATCTACAGAAATTCCCACATTTGCCTCATTTAGTGCAGGGATGTCGTTGACTCCATCTCCAAGAAAGCCAACGGTATGACCATTCTCTTTGAGTGCAGAAACCAGACGCACTTTCTGACCGGGAGTAAGCTCTGCAAAAACATGGGTTTCTTCTACCACCTTTTTCAGTTCACAGTCTGTCATCCCATCCAGTTGGGTGCCGGTCAGGATATGTTCCGCCGAGATTCCAACCCGGCGGCAGACGGAGAGTGCAATGGCTGCCTGGTCTCCGGTCAGGATCTTCGGGATTACTTTTAATCTCTTCAGTGCTGTTACGGATTCGCTTGCCGTCTGTTTTGGGGCATCAAAGAAAGACAGATAACCAACCAAAGTCATATCCTTTTCATCGTCAGGTGTGATTTCCTTTCGTGTTCCCACATGTTTCCGAGCCACAGCAACAACCTTCATCCCATCCTGCAACATTTCCCCTACCACAGAAAATACGCTTTGTCTGGCATCTTTCTCCATAGGAAATCGTGTTCCACGATATTCTACATGACTGCATCGGGAAAGGATGTGTGCAATATCCCCTTTCATAATCAGATGGCTGTTTCCGGTACTGTCCTGCACAAGGGTACTGACAAACTTACGGGTATAGTCAAAGGGAATTTCATCTTCCTTCTGATATTCTGTTAGAAGCTTGGCATAATGGATTTCCCTGCCTGGCATGGATTTACAGGCAAGAATGGCGTTGTCAATGGGATTACGGACGCCGGAATGATAGGAACTGTTCAGATAAGCCAGATCCAGGACCTCTGTATTTTCATTGCCCAGAATATCCATATAATATTCCAGCAGGATACTTTCATTGGTCAGTGTTCCTGTTTTATCCATACAAAGCACATCCATGCTTCCAAAGCTCTGCATGGCGTTCAGATCTTTGATGATGGTCTGTTTTTTACCCATAGCAAGGCTTCCTTTTGCAAGGCAGGCAGTGATGACCATGGGGAGCATTTCCGGCATCAGCCCTACCGCTACAGACAGTGCGAATGCAAAGGATTCCAGCCACTTTCCACCTGTGATTCCCAATATAAGAAATACAATGGGAACCAGAACTGCCATAAACCGGATCATGACCCAGGCAATGGAATTGGCTCCTTTTTGAAAAGCATTTTTATCTTCGGAATCCGGTTTGGTAAATCCTCCGTACAGCGTATCCGTTCCTACAGCTAACACAATGCCTTCCCCTTTTCCGCTGATAACTGTGGTCGCCATAAACGCAAGATTTTCCAATTGTGTTATGGGTTCCTGCTCTTTGTAACAAAGTGTACGGCAGCTTTTTTCCAAAATGGCGCTTTCTCCAGTGATAGCGGCCTGGGAAATGAATAGATCGGTTACCTTTGTCAGCCGGATGTCCGCTGGAACACGATCACCAGCAGAAAACAGAACCAGATCGCCTACCACTAATTCTTCACCGGGGATTTCCCGTAGTTCTCCATTTCGTCTTACGGTGACCTTTTCGTGAATCAAACGGTCAAGCTGTGCGGCGGTGCTTTTCGCCCGCAGCTCCTGAATTAAACGGATGATACCGCTGATTACGATCATGGAAAAAATGATAAGGGCAGTAGTAGCGTTCCGTGTAAAATTAGAGGCCATAAAAACATCCGTAACGAGAGAAACAATACCTAAAATAAATAGAATCACATGAAATGGATTAATAAACGCTCGCCGCAATCGCTGGATGGTAGTATCCGTTTTACGTTCCTGAAAACTGTTTTTACCATATCTTTCCCGCATTGCATCCACCTGTTCTTTGGATAGCCCAAGGGCAGATGTACCAAGATCTCGGCAGATTTCTGGCGGCTTACAGTAAGCGTATTTTTTGATACGGCTGTCAAATAGTGTTGCTTTCGACAAAAATAGGTTCCTCCTTTCGTAGTATGAGTAAGAACATTTTAACATAGAGTTGTGAAAATAACAGATTTATATTCTTGCTTTTTTCTTGCGATTCAATGGAGGGATTTATTCTAAACGCTACGACCTTTTCAGAACAGGTAAAATGTGGTAGAATGAGGAAAAATTATTAGGAGGATGCATTATGGCAAGACGAAAAAAACTGGAAAACACATCTTTGGAAGAGCAACTGGAGTATGTGGAACAGGAGATTCGTACAAAAGAGTCCGATTTGAGGGAACTGCGTCATAAAGCAAAAGAGATTCGAAAAAAGATAGAAGAGAAGCAGAAGGATGAAATATTTAGTGCATTGCTTGCTTCCGGAAAAACTGTTGAAGAAGTAATGATGTATTTGAAATCCGGTAATGAAGAAAAGGCTGAATAAGGTAAATGAGAAATGCCGTTATGGGGGATTAACCTGTAACGGTGTTTTTATGTGTAGAATTTGATGAATTTCTTACTAGAGTTAATATCACAAAAAAGTTATATTTCAGAGAGAATTTAGTGATAATTGTGTGGTAATGTTTAAATATAGATAGGGGTGAGATTATGGTGGTAAGTATTTGGGTTACAAATGATTGCAATATGCATTGTGATTATTGTTATGTAGGTGAAAAAGGAATTCTAAATCTTTCTTTACAGGATTATGATTATATTGAAACATTTATATACAGAGCACAAGAACGAAACAAAGAAGATAATATTTATATTAAATTTTTTGGTGGAGAGCCATTATTAAATTTTGAATTTTTGAAATATTTTATAGAACATTTTAAGAATGAGAATGTTATTTATTCTGTAACAACAAATGGAACATTATTAACCGGAGAAAAACTAGATTTTTTAGTTAAGAATAATGTTGAGCTCTTTGTTAGTGTAGATGGCGGAGAAAAAATTCATGATAATCATAGGAAACTTAAAAGTGGTATAGGAAGTTGGAATGTTATTAAGAAAAATCTTTTTAAAGTCTTGGAAAAGAATAGAAATATTAAAGTCAGAATGACATATACTCCAGAAACAGTTTGTGATTTAACGGATAGTATTAAACAAATATCAGAATTAGGGATAAAATCAATTCATTTATGCCCTGATTATTTTTCGCAAAACTGGAATACAGAGAATTTAGCAATATTAAGACAAGAATTTACGAAAATAATTGAATTAAGAAAACGATTGCCGGACATTGAAATATCGACAGGAAATTATAAGGAAACAATAAATAAAGATTGCAGCAGATGTGGAGGTGGAGAGAATATATTTAGTATTTCCACAGAAGGAGATATATATCCTTGTACATATGCGGTGGGAATAGAGAAATTCAGATTAGGATCTATTTTTAATTTGGAAAAAATTAAATGGGGAAGTTATCTGGTAGATGCCTCTTCAAGAAAACTGTGTAAGGGATGCAAATATTTTAAGGTATGTTACAGTGGAAGATGTATTTATTTGAATTATAAAATGACAGAGAATTTATATATACCAAATGGATTCTTCTGTGCATATCAGAAAATGGAATATAAATTAGTAGAGGATGGATGCTATGACTAAAGTTGGATTAAAGCTTTCCAAAGACAGTGGTGTAATGGAATATGGGAACATGGTTATTGTGGGGAATATTCGTTCAGATGGTCGATGGGTTCGGCTACCTAAGAATGTATTTGAATATGTACAAGAGTTGATTGCTTTGCCAGATATGACTAAACAAATATATTCTTTTAAAGAACAAGAAAAAGAGTTTTATAAAGACTTAATTCAAAAACTATTTGATATAAAAGTTTTGGTAGGTTTAGAAGAAGAAAATGAATTAGAATCCATAGCTATTGAAGTGACTACAAATTGTAATCTTAGATGTAAACATTGTTGCATAGCTGCAGGAAGTTTGCCTATTACCAATATAAGAAAAGAAAGTTGCTTTAAAATAATTGACTGGGCGGAGAAGAATAATATTAAAGAGATTACTTTTACAGGTGGAGAACCTTTATTATATCCGGATATTATGGAAGTATTATCATATTCTCGTGCCCACTTTACTGGTAATATTGAATTGATAACAAATTTAACTATGCTTACTGAAAAAATGGTATCAGTAATCACAGATACAGTGGATCATATTAGTATAAGCTTAGACGGATATGACGAGGAAAGCATTGATTATATTCGAGGAAAGGGAATATTTAAGATTATTTGTAAAAAAATAGAACTTTTAAAACTCAATAGTTTTAAAATGGTGAGCGGTACCATGGTTTTATCCGATGATAATCATGAACATATAGAAGAATTTAAGAATCTATGCAAAAGATTTCAAATTAAACCTGTTCTACGTACCATGACACCTAGTGGAAGAGCTCTTGAGAATATTGATATTTTGAACGGAGTCGGGATTTATGGGCAAATAACAGAGGATACATTAAATATGCGGGCAACGTGTAATGCGGGACAGAGGACAATGGCAATAGACTCTCAGGGAATGGTAAGAGAATGTGTTGCTTTAGATACAGGTTACTTTATAGGAACAGTAGAAGAACTGATTAGTGGAGAATTGTCTGGGAAACGGCAGGTGTGCGAAGTGGACTATAATCAAATTTGCCAAAAATGTCCAGTGAGATATTTCTGTAGCGATATTTGCAGAGCTGTTAATGAGGCAATTTATAGAAATGAAGAAATTAGGTTGAAGAGATGCAAAGTTGTAAAACCATGCTATGAGAAGTTAATTTGGAATAAAGGGTAGATATGAAAAAATATATAAAAAAAATTAATGTTATACTTCAAATGCCTATAAAAAGATACATATTTAAACAAGTTAAATGTTTATTGTTTATGATAATGTATACGGTATTTTCACTTGCCTTTCCAGGATTTATTAGTCTGATTATAGATGAAGGTGTTAAAAGAAGTAATATAGAAAAGATAGCATTCTATTGTAGTTTAATGTTGGTATGTGGAATATTGATGATTTTTTTTCAATATCTGCAAAAAGTGAGTTTTTATAAATTGGCACAAGAAATAGTATACAATATGAAACACACAATATTTGAAAAGTTATCTGAAAGAAATTTAAAATTTTGGACGTATTATCAGGTCGGAGATGTATTAAGAATATTAGAAAATGATATTGATAATATCCAAAATTTGCTGACGTCAACGATAAGTAACATAATTATAAATTTCCTTGTTGCGGCAGGAATTACTTTGGTACTTGTAGTTATTAATCCGGTCATAGGAATAACTGTTTTGCTTATGGCACTTATATTTGCACAAATTCAAAAAAGATGTGGAGATAAAATTCAAAACGGAATGGAAGTATTAAGAGTCGAAATGGGTGATTTATCAAGTGTAATAAATGAAATGCTCAATAATATTACATCCATTCAGATGGCTAATTTAACTGAATTAGAAAAAAAACGTTTTGATATAAAAAATAAAAATGTTATACAACAGTTTATTACCCAAATAAAAAAAATAACAATTACACAATTAATAGGTATGTCATTTAATATTATAGGAATACTCGTAGTATTATGTGCAGGGGCAAATGAGGTATTAAAAGGTCGGCTAAGTATTGGAGTGCTGTTTTCTATGACAATATATGTGCAGAGACTCTATGGACCGATTGTAACTTTAGGAACGGAATATATCAATATAAAGAATACAAAGCCTATGATTGATAAAGTGCAAAAAATTCTGGAAAATGAGGATTCTGTTTTAGGTGGTGTAGTAAACTGGACAAATGTAAAAGGAAAAATAGATTTTATAAACGTAAATTTTAAATATAAAGATAAGTGGATATTGCGAGATTTTTCTATAGAAATACTAGAAAATACAATTATGGGAATTGTAGGAGAAAATGGTAGTGGGAAATCTACAATTATAAAGTTATTGTCAAAATTGTGTGTACCTCAGTCAGGAATGATTTATTTAGATGGGATTCCAATAGAGAACCTTACTTATGAAAGTGTGAAAAGGAATATAGCTGTTATTCCGCAAGACAATTTTTTACCTTATGGAAGCCTTAAAAGTATTATGGAAATTAACTCAAAAGAAAAGGAAAAAGTTATGTATGAGTTAATGGAAAAGATGGGAATATCTATAGCTAAGTTTCCAGAAGGATTAAATACAGAAATTTCAGAGAATATGGGAAATTTATCAGGTGGAGAAATTCAGAAATTGTCCCTGATACGTGCATTATTACAAGATAAAAAAATATATATTTTAGATGAGCCAACTTCAGCGATGGATTTAGAAAGTGAGAGCAAGTTTTGTAGTATTGTAAAAGAATATTTAATTAATAAGACGGTATTGATAATTACCCATAGACAGGAAATATTATCCGTTTGTGATAGTATTATCCAATTGAATTATGAGATGTAACAATAACATCAATATAAAGGAAAGGAGGGACCCAGTATGACAGAACAAAAGAAATTAACTGTAAAACCTGAGATTGGCACAGAATTGAAAGTCGAAGTAAAAGGAAATGGTTGCTTAGACGATTGTACAGTTTGGTACAATAACAAATCTGGAGGTTCTGGATGCGTTGTTAAGTTTACACCACAGACTACTAATTTATGGTAACGAAAGAAGATTTTAATTATGTTGAGGGACTGTTAAAGGCAGTCCCTCTTACAGTTAATGTATTTTTTCCTATTCAGAAAAATAAAGATTTGATATAATTTTAAAAAATTATGAGAAAGAGGGAAATGTGGATGAGTAAAATTTTGATTGTAGAAGATGATCCTGCTTTGGCTGGTGGACTAGAAGTGAATTTGGAGAATTGTGGGTATGAAATAGAGTGTGTATCTTCTGGAATGGAAGCTATTGAAATGACAAAGCAGTTAAAAATAGATTTAGTATTATTAGATATAAATTTACCTGATATTAGTGGATTTGAAATATGTCAAAAGATAAAAAGTGGAAGGAATATTCCAATTTTATTTTTGACAGCGAGAGATATGGAAATAGATGAAGTAAGAGGATTTGCAGCGGGAGCTGATGATTATATAAAGAAGCCCTTTAGTGTTTCTGTCTTACAATGCCGTATAGCTGCTGTGTTGGAAAGGTATGGAAAAAGCAGAAAAAGAGATATATGGACAGATGGATATATTACGATTGATTTTGAACAACTATATATTATAAAAGGAGAAGAGAAAATTGTAGTAACCTCTTTTGAATATAAACTTTTGAAATTATTCATCAGCAATAAAAATACAGTTTTAACAAGGCGTATGTTTCTAGAAAAATTATGGGACAATGAGAAGGAGAATTATGTAGATGAACATGCTCTAACCGTAAGCATAAATAGATTAAGAGGGAAACTTGAAACTTCAAAACACAAATATATAAAAACAATATATGGTATGGGATATACATGGGTAGGAGAAGAGATAAGTGAAGAATAAAAATAGGATTGAAACCAACACATGGATTAAAACAAGAAATTATTGTAATGTTATATTTGGACTGGTCGGAATAAGTGTGTGCATTGCTTCACATAATAGATTAGTTTTACTATTAATACTACTGTGTATGGCAATCATTATTTTGAACAGTTTAATAACTAAACATATTCTTAAGGAAGTTGAAGTATATGCAGCTTCTTTGGAAGCAAATATCTTACAAATTATGCAGAAAGGGGAAATGCAAGAAATTTCTCATTATGAAGACTCCTTATTGAGTAAAAGTCAAATGCAATTATTAAGACTATGCGATTGTATAGGAAGAATGGTAAAAGAAAGTAAACAGGATAAGGAAGTACTACAAAGTTTGGTTTCAGATATTGCTCATCAGGTAAAAACACCAATTGCTAATGCAATACTTTATATTACTGCACTTCAAAAGGCAGATTTATCTATACAGAAGAGGGAACAGTATCTAAAAATTTTATCAGAACAGATTACAAAATTAGATTTTCTTATGGATAATCTTTTGAAAATGTCCAGACTTGAGGTTGGAATCTTTTTGTTGGAACCTAAAGTATTACCTATCCAGGAAACGTTAGCAGAGGCATTGGGGAGTATTGCGATTAAGGCGGAAGAAAAGGACATTTCTATTAGTGTAGAGTGCGAGGAAGAATTAACGGCTTTGCATGATAAAAAGTGGACCGGTGAAGTTTTTGAAAATGTGTTGGATAATGCGATTAAGTACACTACAGAACATGGAAACATTTCGATTTCGGTAAAAAGAAATGAGTTTTATACAATTGTTGAGATCGCAGATACAGGAATTGGAATTCCACAAAATGAAATCCCCAAAATTTTTCAGCGGTTTTATAGAGGCAAAAATGTGAGAAACAAACAGGGAGTAGGGATTGGATTATATTTAGTAAGAGAAATACTTAGTATGGAAAAAGGATTTATTAGTGTAGACTCAAAATGCGGAAAAGGAAGCAAATTTTCAATATATTTATCAAATAATTAAGGAACACTCAAATCTCACAAAAATGATATATTTCAGAGAGGTTTGAGTGATATTTTTATTTTATAGTATAAACATGACACAGAAAGGGGTAAGGACATGGAAAATATACTTGTGGCACGCGGCTTAAAAAAATATTATGGAGTAGGAAATACTCTTACAAAAGCGTTAGATGGTGTAGATTTAGAAGTGAAAAAGGGTGAATTTGTTGCTATTGTAGGAGCATCCGGAAGTGGCAAATCTACGTTGTTACATATGTTGGGAGGTTTGGATAATCCAACCAGCGGAAACGTGATAATAGAAGGTATTGAAATCGGAAATTTGGATAGAGATGAGTTAACTGTTTTCAGAAGAAGACAGATAGGATTTATTTTTCAAAATTATAATTTGGTACCAGTTTTGAATACTTATGAGAATATTATATTACCACTGGAATTAGATGGCAGAATTCCAGATGAAGGGCAAATAAAGAGAATAATGGATATTTTACATTTATCTGAAAAAGAATATTCTTTGCCATCACAGTTATCAGGAGGACAGCAGCAGAGGGTTGCGATTGCAAGAGCATTAGCTAGTAACCCGTCGATTATTTTAGCAGATGAGCCTACAGGAAACTTGGACAGTAATACAAGTCAAGAGGTTTTAGGGCTTATGGTAGAATCAGTTCATATGTTAAATCAAACACTGATTATGATCACACATAATATGCAAATAGCACAGTTGGCGGATCGTATTATTTGTATAGAAGATGGAAAAATTGTTGAACAGTAAGGAGGGGCAGCAGTGATCAGCAATAACAATAGACCAGTAATTAAACGGATCGCAAAAAAAACGTTTAAAGCAAACCGGAATAGAAATATTGTTGCTGTGGTAGCAATTGTTTTGACTACAGTTTTATTTACAACAATTTTTACTATGGGATTCGGTCTGCTGAATACAGTAAAAAAAGAAAATATTCGTAAGGCAGGCGGAGATGGCCAAGTTGTTTTAAGTAATGTTACGGATGCAGTTTATCAAGATGTAAAAGATGATCCCTTAATTGACCAAATAGCTTATACGAAATATGTGGCGGATGAAATTTTAGAAGAGAAGTTAAAGGGATCTAGAACGGAGATGTGGTATATGGATAATACTGCAATAGAGTTCGCCGGATATAAACTCAAAGAAGGTCATCTCCCAGAAAAAGAAAATGAAGTTATCGTTGATTCAAAAACACTTGAGAGATTAGGAATTGAAAAGAAAATAGGTACATCTATTGAATTAGAGTATCGTGTGAAAAAACAGGTAAAAACGAAGGAGTTCATTTTAGCAGGCTATTGGGATTCTGAAGAATTTTCTAATGTAGAAAGAATAATAGTTTCAGAAAAATATTTAGAAAAGAATAATAATGAAATTCCGTATACGTATGATATAGATTTGAACTACTCAGGGATTGTAGTTACCTATATTAACTTTAAAAGTGAAAAAAATTTATCCGATCAAGTGACTTCTATGCTTCAAAAAGCAGGGTATGTATGGGATGGTATGGGAGCGGACAAAAATGCAGAAAATTACGTGACTGCTAGAATCTCCCCTGCATATTTATCCACATTAGATTTAAAGGATCCAAAAGTTCTTGGAGGATTGTTAGGTACAGTATTACTAATATTCATTACGGGATATTTGATTATTTATAATATATTTCAAATTTCTGTGATACAGGACATTCGTTCTTATGGTCAACTAAAAACGTTGGGTATGACAGAAAAACAGATTAAAAAACTGGTACAAAAACAAGTATATAGGTTAGCAGCTATTGCGATTCCGATTGGTCTTATATTAGGGTATATTTTAGGCGTTTTATTGGTGCCTGCTTTGATGAAATCAACGGAATATAATACTGTAGACAGTGTTAATGTGGCAGTTATACCAATTATTTTTCTTGGTTCAGCATTATTTTCATTTATAACGGTATATGTGAGTATTAGTAGACCAAGAAAACTTGCTTCAAGAGTATCTCCACTGGAGGCATTGAAGTTTGTAGACAGGGAGAAAAAGACTAAAAGAAAAGAGAAAAAGTCTAAAAACGGTGGAAAAATATACCGCATGGCAATGGCAAATTTAGGAAGGAATAGAAAAAGGACACTGTTAGTAATTCTTTCATTAACGCTAGGTGCAGTTTTATTTAATTCCGTATTTACTTTAGTGAATGGCTTTGATGAAGAAAAATATGTAGATAATTTTTTGGATAAAGATTTTATCATTTCAACAGCAGATTATTTTAATTATGGATTTGAAAAATCTGAACAGGTACTTTCAGATGATTATATAAATTATGCGAAGAAACAACCAGAATTTGCAGATGGTGGCAAATTATTAGGGGTTAAAACTCTTCAGGAACAGTTTTTTGCAGAAAATACATTGTTATCTTCACAGAATAGGGACACAAATGGATTTCCGCTTATCAATTTGTATGGAGCAGATAATTATTTGTTTCAATCCATGAAAGTGTTGGAAGGATTTTTGGATTTTGAAAAATTAAATAAAGGAACAGGCATTGTAGTAGGAGTAATTGATGATGGAACAGGTGTGGCAGAGGGAAATATTCCAGTTCAGATTGGAGAAAAAATTAAAGTCCATTTTAATGAAGTAGAAGATGAGATAAGTCTTCGTGAGGTGGGGGTTCGTGAATTTGAAGTAGTTGCGAAAGTTCTGATCAAAGAAAATACTTATACTACTAGAAATACAGGAAGTGTGAACTTTTATATTCCTTCAGAGGCATTTATTAAAAATGTAAGTAAACCGGTAACAATTTCATACATTTTTGAATGTAGAGATGGTAAAGGAAATATAGAAAATATGCAGAAAAAGTTGGAATCATATATTTCAAATAATAGTTCCATGAGTTTTGACTCTAAACAAACATATTTAGATGCTTTTTCAGAAATAAAGAGCACTTTTGTTATTATAGGTGGTGCTTTAGGAACAATCATTGCGTTTATTGGTATTGTGAACTTTTTTAACGCTATGGTTACCAGCGTGTTTGCAAGAAAAGGAGAGTTTGCTATGTTGCAGAGCGTTGGAATGACGGATAAACAATTGAGAACGATGTTGGCTATGGAAGGCTTGACATATGCGGGTATTACTATTTTATTATCTGTAGTTGTTGGTGTTTTTGTATCGTTCACTGCAATAAAGATAGTATCCCATAATATATGGTTTTTTACTTTCAGATTTACACTATTACCAATATTTATCATTAGTCCAATATTTATTATCATAGCCATAGCAGTTCCATATTTTTTATGTAATTGTTTGGCTAAAGAAAGCATTATAAGCAGACTGAGAGCTGAATAGTGAAAAAGGGGGATATGTATGGAAAAGGGCAAAACTTTTATGTGGGCAGAAAGTATAGGAATTCTTACGCATAATCAAAGGGTCATACTGGGAAATACAGATTCCGGTGAATGGATAAAAATAAGTCAAGAATGCTATCACATTCTTCAGAAAGTAATGCAACAACAATATACTGTGCAAGAGGTTCTAAATGCGTTACAAACAGAAGAAGACAAAGTATACATGAGTGACTTGATTGAGAAAATGTTCAAGTTAGGAGTCGTAACACAATCTAGGCAGGAAAAGGGAGAAATTCCTAGATATATCACTTTTGCTATTACGAACAGATGTAATTTAAGATGCAAGCATTGTAGTGTAATGGCAGGTGATTTGCCAGACGCATTAAATTTGGAAGGATGTAAAAAAGTAGTGGAGAAAATCCTCACTTTAAAACCGTTACAAATTGTTTTTACTGGAGGTGAGCCATTACTCAAAAAGGGAATTATACAATTATTAGAATATACCAGAGAACGATTTAATGGTACTATCGGAATTATGACAAACGGAACCTTATTTACAAAAGAGAATATTTCTAAAATAATTCCATTGGTTGATTCCATTGATATAAGTATTGATGGCATTGATGAAGATACGTGTGCTCTGATACGCGGGCAAGGTGTTTTTTCGAAAGTGGTGAATGCAGTTGAATTAATTCAAGAAGAGGGATTTAAAAACATTTCGTTGTCAATGGTGCTTACTAGAGAGAATCAACCACATACACAGGAATTTTATAAATTAAATCAGCGATTAGGGACAAAGCCTATGCTTAGAGCTTTTAGCCCTATAGGGAGAGGGGGCGTAAATCGAAGTGAATTAGAAATAGATAGAACTGAAGAGAACTTACAAGAATCGAAAATAGATAATTCGGATATGAAGGTATGTTCTTGTGGAGCGCTTAAAAGAATATTGTATATTGATTATTCTGGAAATATGTTTCCTTGTCCAGTTTTGTTTGATAAAAAATATTCAATGGGAAATATATTAGAGCAAAAGGATTTGCCATACTTTTTTGCGGAAAGGGAAATAGAAAAAAGATCTAATTATAAAAATTTTCTTGGATTGTACCCTCAAAATTGTTCCGAATGTAAAGATTGTGATGTCAATTTATTTTGCTGGAGCTGTTTACATCATATTGATATGCTACAGAAAGGAATAATCAATAAGTATCCGAATTGTGAAGCTAGAAAGAGGCAGCTTCAAAATATTATATGGGAAGAAGATTGATAAAATGCTTATAGGAATATGGGTAACAACAGGATGTAATTTGAAATGTAAATATTGTTACGAAGGAACAGAAAAAAAGTCTGAAAATATGACAAAAGAAGTTGCTGATAAAACAATAGAGTTTATTAAAGCAACTTATGATAAAAAAAGTCTGGAGCCATTAGTTGTTGAATTTCATGGTGGAGAGCCATTATTGAATTATCCGATTATCCAATATTTGATTCTAGAAATTGAAAAAATTTTTCCCGAAGCACTTTTTGGAATTACTACAAATGGTTTGCTTCTAACTACAGAAAGAATTAAATATCTTTCTGAGAAAATGAATTATGGATTTTCATTAAGCATAGATGGAGATAGGGATATTAATGATCAAAATAGGATTGATTATCATGGAAATGGGACTTATAAAGCAATTATGAAAATAGTTCCGGAATTACTAAGATATAGGCATGATATTAGAGCAAGAATGACATATACACCAGAAACGGTGGAGAGTTTGGGAAATAGTATAATTCATCTGTTAAATTTGGGGTTTACGAATATTGTTTCGGCGCCAGATTATTTTTCAACAAATTGGTCCATAGGAAAAATGGAAACCTTATTAGAACAGATGAAGAAGATCAGAAGTTATTATCAGGAGAAAATTACTCAAGAAAATCCCATAAGGATTTCTCTTTTAGAAGATCGATTCAAAACTAAAGGAATATGTCAGGGAGGAAAAAGTAATTTTCACATATTGCCTAATGGGGATATTTATCCATGTAGTTATGGAGTTGGCGAAAAAGAACTGTTAATTGGAAGTGTGGTAAAAGGTTCATTGGTGGAAGAAAATATCCAAAAATTGGAGCAAATAAATATCTCGCCGATACATAAGTGCCAAGGGTGTACAGTTTATTCAGCATGTGTTAGTAGTAGATGTAAAATATTTAATAAAGTATTACAGGGAAACTTTTTTGAACCGGTTCCTGTAATCTGTGCAATAGAACATGTGAAACAAAAGTTTTGGAAAGATAGCAGTAAGTAGAATAAAAAATTAGAAAGAGGTGCTTGTTATGCCAAGAACAAATGAAAAATTAGTGATTGAGAAAATTAATGACAAAGTTGAGATGACTGAAGTAAAAGGTCAGGGTTGCTTAGATGACTGTGCAGAATGGATTTCTGCTAATCCAAGTACAAACGGATGTGTTGTAAAATTCACACCAAATATAACAACATTGTGGTAATAAGTTAATAAGGTTTCAAATTCTACTTACTGTTATTTATAAAATGGGGACGTTTGTCCCCATTCTTTATATGGGATGGAAGGGTGAAAATGGATAAAAGCAAAATTGCTATATTGGATTCTGGCTGCAATATTCTACAGATAGAGAAATATAATGTTGCTAGATTAAAAAATTTTGTTTCTAGTGATGAATTATGCTTAGATGATAATGGACATGGAACGGCGATATTTGAGATACTGTCTAGATTACAGCCAGAGGCTGAGTATACTATTATAAAGGTATTAGATGAAAAGGCTGAAAGCAGAATATCGGTTATTATTCAAGCTTTAGAGTACTTATTGACTCTTTCTATTGATTATGTTTGTATGAGTTTCTCTACAAAATTAGATTATGCAAATAAAGAAATGTATGCTTTATGTCAACAATTACAGAAACAGGGAAAAGTATTAGTGGCATCAAAAGCAAATTCGGGAGAAACAAGTTATCCGGCAGAGTTTGATAATGTTATTGGAGTAGAAGGTATTGTTTGTGACAGTCCTCATCAAATTTTTTATATGCCAGGGAGAAGTATCCAGGTTATTGCAGATGTTTTGCCTATTATGGTGCCGACAAAAGATGGCATGCAATATGTTATGTTTGGTGGAAACAGCAAAGCAGCAGCACAAGTATGTGGAGAATTGGCAGGAGCATCATGTGAATTGGTAAAATTTTTACAAATTAACAGATGTTCAAAAATATGGACAGATGAAGAAATTCAAAAGAAAAAAATATATACTGTTAAGAATTATGCGAAACAGCATTATACAGACGAATTGTTTAAACATATTTGTAATGCGTTAGAAGGATATAAAAAGGGACTTTCTGAGAAAGAAAACTTGCATCCGTTTTTTTCGGCATCAGATTATTATAATATATTATTACAAATTGAAAAAGAGGCTGATATATTAATAAATTATATTGATATGCAATATAAAGACTTTGATACGGCAGAGAGTTTATATGAGAAATTGCATAGCCTTAAAACTCAATTATAATATGCATATAAGTGTAGAGATATGATTAAATTAAAACATAGCGTATAGGAAAGAAGGAGAGAGATGAGTATATTTTCCATTAAAAATTTATCTGATACCAAAAAGATTATACAGAATTTGAATTTAGAGATAAATTTAGGTGAGGTATGCTATTTTTTATGTGAGAAAGGTGTTGGGGAAGTATTATTTGAAATTTTGTGTGGGTATAAACCGCCTGGCTGTGGGAAAATTTTTTTAGGGAATATAAATTGGCTGAAGCTGAGCGATGAAATGAGATGTGTTCTTAATCGGCACAAAGTTGGGATTGCTTCTACCAAATATCCATTGATTGATGAAATGACAATTGAAGAAAATATTATAATTTCTGGTTTACTTGATGGAATGGTTAGCGATCCTTTGGTGATTGCCCAAATGTTTCATATAGAGCATTTGAGGAAAAGGAATCCTTCGGATATTACCTATACAGAACAATTAAGATGCATATGTGCTCGTGCATTTTATAATAATAAAGATATTGTTGTGATTGATGATATTTATTATAGATTAAAAGAAAAAACAGACTTTTCTTTGATGTTATATAATGCAGCAAAAAAATTGAATACGGCAGTTATCTGTATTAGTGAAGAACTAGACGATTCATATTTTATTTATGATATTTTACATAAATATTTACCAGAGGAGAAAAGATTTTTAATATTAGACTACCGGATATAGGAGATATGAAATGAGTAATAATGAGGAATTATTATTAGTATTAAATGAATTTAACTGTATCCTTCTAGAGGGCTGCCTGAATAAGAGAATACACAATGAATATCATAACGAACAAGTACATGAATTAACCGATAACATTAATCGTATTCTTGATATTTGTGAAACTGCAGTAACCAGAGCGATAAATACAGAAAATAGATTTATGGATATGAAAGGTGACTTGCAGAGTAACATAAGAAATCCATTAAGTTGCATTAAGGGAAGTTGCTTTTTAATAAATATGCTTATGGAAAAGATGAGTCCTCAATCTGAACAGTTACAGGAATATTTGCAGATAATAGAAAAGGCAGCAGAAGATATTGAGAAGGCCTTAAAAAAATAAGATGACTTATATTTTTAGCGCATGGTGGAGATTAGTTTTTCTCAGTGCTTTTTTAAAGAACTATTAATTAATGCTCCTAAATGTCTTATAAGTAAAGTAGGAAGGGGCATACTATATTAAAGAAAGGTATTTTCAGAGTAGAAATAAAGTTAGAAGCAGATGTGTGGGTGGAACATATCTGCTTCTAATTTTATTAAGGGGATGCTGTGGGAGAATAACTATATGGGAAGATTTAGATTCAATAGTTTAGGATTACATTTATACCGAAATGTAGTATTTATCAGTAGAAATGCTCAATACCTAAGAGTTTTTCATTACACGATTCTCATATAGGGATGATAATTCCTCATAGGCAAGTAAATCCGGAGTAACCTTTTCTTCACCCGAAAGGTTTGCTACATTCCGAAAATATAGGCGATAATAATGTCCAGATAAAAGGCGGATATTTTTATCGAATGTAAAGTGATATTCTTTCTGGTCAGTGGATCGAAAAATAATTTTCTGTTTCTTGGTAAGTGGGCTGACTTCACGTTTTGTACAGGTTCCAGTTAATTCGGTATAGTCATGCATCTTGATGGTATGTAGCAGACTCACAATTCGTATGGTAGTTCCGACACCGATGCAAAGACTCATGAGGAGAAATATCTGGTCATCTGTTACAAATCCGTAAATACATCCAAATAGGACACAGAAAAAGCCGATTGCCCCATGGACAATCAGCTTATTAAGAAATGGTTTTGGCATAATTTGCTCCTTCCTATATTTTTTCAAATGCAATCTGTTTATTGAGGTACAAATTACTGATGGCTTCCAGTACAGGATAACCGGCATGGGTGAATTGGATATCCTGTGCCAGGGTACGGAATGTTGCATCCGAGGTTTCATAGAGCTGCGTCAAAAGTTGCTCTGTATTTTGTGGATGGATGCCCTGTTCTACACAGGTTACAAGCTCTGCCGTAGAAATCTGTACTTTTTTTGCTATTTGGAGTACCGTGTCCTCTATAGCAGTCCGTGCCGGCTTTTTTAGATAATGGATCAGTTCTTTTGTGTGCAGTTTTTTCTTCATGCAGAGATAGATGCAGGTAAAAAGCCGTACTGAAAAACTGTCCTGCAATGGGCTGATATAAAGTTCTCCTAAGAGGCGGTACAGGGCATCCACACCAGTTAAACCATCCCCTTTTACAATTAGTCCCCGAAGTTGCAGGCGATTCAGGTAAGGTTCAATGGGGATATTTTCCGAACGGTGATGTTTTTTCAAACGTTCCGAAAAGGCAGACTGCAATTCATGGATCTGTCGGATTTGAAATGCGAGGCTGCTCCACAGAAAGAATTCTTCTTCTGTCAGTCCGTATTCCTGCCGGTTATTGATAACTGTTGGTGTTTTATGTTCCTTTATGGAATCCTGGAATCGTAGGATTCCGACTGCAGTATAAAGTGTCAGCATAATCGTTCTCCCTTCAAGATAAAAGAGTATATAATTTGGTATCCTGCTGTAAGTATTTCCGGGCTTTGCTTTGCCATGCCCGGACATGATTCATTGGGACACCATAATGTTTGGAAATTTCTTGGTTGGTATATCCTTTTTGCTGCAGGAGCAGGGCATGTATTCCTTTTCTTAGTGTATTGCAGCTTCCCGCTTCTAAGGACTGCAGGTGCTTATAAATGGGTTCCTGGTTCATACATTGTTCCTGCCATAGTTCGGTTTTTTGGTCTACAAGCAGGGGTTCCATGTCAAACTCGGAAGATGCATACATGGAACAGGTGTATTTTCGTTCTTTTTGCAGTTTTCTCCAATAACTGTAAATGGCATTTCGTATGGCAACTCTGGCGTAAACTGCAAAGGGACGGGTGTTGTCATAGTTCATGGCGGCTTTGCATAAAGCTAAGTTTCCGGCTTGCAGAAGGTCTTGCTGCTCATCGTATGAGACATAAGCACAACGGGTAGTCAATTTTTTTACCATTTCAGGTACCAAATACAAGTACTCCTCTGTCAATCGGCGTTCATCATCTGTCATCGGGATGATCATACATATCCCCCCTTTCAACCGATGGCCCTGAGAGGGATATGGTTATTCTCCAGAATCTTCATGGATTCCAGAATTAGTTGATCACACATATAAGTGCTAAATTCTCCGATGTGTGCTTCCTTGGCAGTCAGACAGAATTTATCAGCAATCCAGCGATAAGCCTCCGATTTCGTAAAGATGTGGTTTAGCCATATCTGGTCAAACACCCGGTGTGCTTGGATCCTTTTTTGCCGAAGTTCTTTGTTTGCCAGTTTTCCTTTGGCATTGGTAGTGCCAGGATGAACTCCTACATAAGAATTACACTGTGGGAAGTGACTGCACACATAGAGTTTTCCATCTTTCGCTTTATTTCCATATACATAGGACGCATCCCTTAAAATTGCGATGCTGCCGCAGTACGGGCAGCGGATTTGTTTCTGTTTCATAAAGATTCACCTCGCTTACGTGTTTTATACGTATATTGTAAGAAAGCAGGTGATGAATTCCCATAGGATGGGCATAGAAACTACTCCCAGATTCGGACTAAATGGTACAAAATGGCAGAAAATCTAAGAATAGAACAGTGCCTTGATAAGCGGAAAGAAACCGCTGTCTACAAAACGTGAGTAATTTACTGGTGTAAAGATGAACCCTGCACAGAAAATCCGGATGACATAAACAGAAATCAGAGCTATACATAGCCGATACAGATTTCTGGTGCGTCTGCTCCAGGGCTTTCTAGGACGAAACTTCAGGTACAGGATTAAAAGTGCAGGAATAAAAATAAAGTTCGTAAATATTGTATCGATTCCTTGAATCATAGCAGTGAAATTCAACATAAAATCGCCTCCTTTCTTATCCTGTACGCAGAAAGTGCCAAAAGTGCAACCTTTTACCAGTGATAATGGGATGCTTCCTGATGCCGCAGTAAAGCAAAACAAGGACATGGCTTATCGGTCAATGCTTCTTTGGTAAAGTAGAGTCCATATAAGGACTGAAACTGTTCCAGTGTTATGGCGGACAGACATTCCGTTGGTTCCGGTATGCGGGAGAAGAGCATACGGGCATCTGCCATGGGCAGGACACAAGGACTGCCGTTTTCATCTGGATGATATAAGAAGTGTGGGCCATTACAATAACCTGGGGTTTTACAGAAAACGCAGCGAACATAAATACAGGAATGCCAATTTCCATCACAAATATCTAAAAAATGCCGGATGTGTTTGGCATCGGCATTACAACGAGATTGATCCATATTCATCACCTTTATAACAGGCAGCCGTAATAAGCTGCCTGTGAGCATATCTATTGATAGTTACTTATCTTTTTTCCGCTTACGGATATATAAGATACCAAATCCTGCAGCAAAGAGGAGTGCGGCACCTGCCAGTAAAAGATAAGGAAGAACGGTTGTTTCATCTCCGGTCTTGACTGGTTTGGAAGGTTCAGGTGTGTCTTTTGGAACTTCCGTAAGTTTTATCGTCTGTCCTTTATCGTCCAAATCCTCATGGGAAGCTATTTCAAGTGCTGTTTCTCCTTCAAGGGAAAAAAGTTTTTCAAAAACGACTACATCATGTCCAGCCAATGTGCTTCCATCAAAAGTGAAGATGACTTCGACAGAACCATTGGAATCCTTTGGTGTAAATTCTGTTTCTGCCGTGACTGGTTTTCCATCAATCAGAACTTCCTTTTGGGTTGTTTTGTCCATCAGTGTGCCGACCAGTTTGTATGGAGTATCCGGAATCAGATTTTGGTAGGATACGGTGTCAATGATGGTTACTTCTTTCGTAGCAACGGCTTCCTGATCCCCATCCGCTTTGTCCTTCGCAGTAGTTCCAATTCCCGGGAAGTAGATAGACTGTTCATGGTCTTCTATATCGGCGTGAACAGCAATCTCTTTTTCCTGATACGTTAAAGACTCAAAGACAACAATTGTTTTGCCGGACAGGATGCTGCCATCAAATGTAAAGGTAAGTTCAATACTGCCAGAGGCATCTTCAGGAGTAAAGGTCGTAGTGGCAGTAATCGGTTTACCATCTGCCTGAAGAGGTTCTTTTGTCTCTTTGTCCATCAAGGTACCGGTAAGTGCATACTCTTTTCCTGGAATTAGGTTACTATATTTAACCGTATCAACAATAGTAATCTCTTTATCGGTTTTGGCAAAATGATCTCCGTCTGCTTTGTCTTTTGCAGTAGTAGCGATTTCTGGGAAGTAGATGGTCTGCCCATTATCTTCAAGATCTGCGTGTGTTGCAAATTCTTTGCCGTCATAAGTAGCAGATTCAAAAACAACTACGGTTTTTCCGGCAAGGGAAGTCCCATCAAAAGAAAAAATCACATCTACCGTTCCAGAGGATTCTTTAGGAGTAAATGTGGTTTCGGCAGTAACCTCTTTCTTATCTATTTCGACAGGCTTTCCGGATTCTTTATCCATAAGGGTTCCAGTCATAACATATTCTTCGCCGGGCAGAAGATTTTTGTAAGCTACCGTATCTACAAGGGTAACTTCTTTATCTGCTTGGGAAAGATTCATATCTGTTTCCTTATCTTTTGCAGTGGTCCCGATTTCTGGGAAATAGATAGTCTGATCCTGATCTGTAATGTCCGCATGAACAGCCAGTTTTAAATCCTCCTGGTACAGTTCCTCAAATACTACGATTGTTTTGCCCTTCAGAGAAGAGGCATTGAACGTAAAGGTCACTTTTGCAGAACCAGAAGATTTTTTTGGTTTGAAGGTGGTTTCTGCTGTGACAGGTTTTCCATCTATTTCAATTGGCTTTCCGGATTCCTGATCCATCAGTGTGCCGATGAGCTTATAAGACTGTCCCTTCTTTAAGCCTTCGTATTCTACGGTATCAACCAGCGTGATTTTTTCTTCTGGTTTGGCAAAGTGGGAGTTGCTGTCTTTGTCAAGGGCAGTAGTTCCAATGGTAATCTGATCATCCGTTAAAGTTCCCATATCCACGACTACGTGATTTTTATATACAGAGACCTCAATTTTTAAGAGGTTCATACCTTCATTGGAATCGCAGCGTTGTTCTTCCAAAATATAGGTATCATAAATCAGGGCTCCTTTGGCATCATCAGGTTTAGAAGAGCCAAACCAGATTCCGTCTTCAGAAGTTTCCCCACGATTGGTATTTGTAGTGTGCTTATTCCATTCTGAGGAAGTACTGGCATAGCCATTTTTGTCTGTTACAATGGTATGACTTTCTCCTGTAGTTTTGGAGGTAATGGAAAATGGGACATTTGCCAGCCGGTTTAAATCTCCGTCAGAGACCTTTACGAATTCTAAATCGCCACGGATTACCTGATTGGAAATCGCTGTTTCTTTTGCAGTTAAATCCAAAATTTTCCCATTTTCTGTGATATGAAACTCCTGAGAGAGTTTGCCCTCGTTCAAATAACCTTCCGGTGCTTTTGTCTCATCAATCCGGTAATGACCATAAGGGAGCGTATCTTTTTTGGTGGAAGCAAGCCCTGTTTCATCTGTCTTCAAAGTGAGAACTACTTGATCTTTTTCGTAAAGGGTTCCATCCACAAGAACAGGATTTGGACCAAGATTGGTGATTGTAAATTCTGCATCCTTTAAAGAAGCATTTCCCTGTGGTTTGGCTTCTCCTGTTTCCAGATCCCGTTTTTGGATTTTGACACCGCCACGGATAATCTGGTTAGAAACAGAAGTCTCTTTTGTTGTTAAATCTACGATTTCTCCATTTTGGGTGATGTCAAATTCAAGAGCCTTTGCACCATCGTTTAGGTATCCGGAAGGCGCTTTGGTTTCTTCTATCCGGTAATGTCCAAGGGGCAGGGCATCAGCGGCACTTGCAGCAATACCATGTGCATCCGATTTGATTGTAAGCACTGCCTGACCATTTTCATAGAGCTTTCCACCTACCCATACCGGCTGTTTGTTCAGAGTGGTAATGGTAAATTCGGCATCTGCAAGCGATGCGGTTCCTTGTGCTTGTGTTCCCTGAGTTTCCAGATCCCGCTTCTGAATTTTGACGCCGCCTCGGAAGACCTGCTCTTCGACAGAAGAAGCGTTATAAATAGAGATAGTTTCTTCCGTACCAGTACTGGTGATTTGCTGCACAAAAACAGATTCGTTTGGAAGATAGCCGGCAGGGGCTTTGGTTTCCTGTACGGTTACTGTACCCAGTGGGAAGCAGACGGTCTTTCCATCACTGGCATAGAAAAATTCATCCCCGGATACCAGATAATCTTTTGAAAAATGGATTTCTCCAGAGGCATCTGTTTTCAATATCCAGGTGCTAACCGGTTTCTTACCATTTGCTCCGGGATCGGTAGCTGACTGCTCTGTATAGAATTTTATTGTAAATTCGGCATTAGCGAGAGAGCCGGTTCCCTGTGCTGAATTTTGCTGGGTGTCAGCATCCAGCTTTTTAAGGAGCAGTTTTACGGGATTATTTTGAGGAATATCCTTTACTTTTACGGTAGATGTTCCTTCTGCTTTTACCGTAACATTATGGGCGGAAGTATCTATAGCAAACCCTTCTGGGGCACTGATTTCTTTGACGGTGTAACTTCCTTCTGCCAGTTCTTTGGATTTTGCATATCCTTTTTTATCGGTAACAAGAGTTTCTAACAGTTCTTCCCCTTTGTAGATTCCGTATTTGGCTCCTTCTAAAGAGTAATTGCTATTTTTATCGGAAATGTCGGTATTGGCAGAGGATTTCTGCAGTTCGATAAAGCCGTTTGGAACCTGATACCAGCTTCCTGCAAAAGTTTGGGAAGCATCGCCAGGAACGATAAAAGCACGGAAAGATTCTGGTGGGGCAGGAAGCCCTTCAATGGCGTTGGCAACTTCCAATGCTTTGTCAATATAATTTTGAGGTGCACCATGAAAAGCACCAGTGTCCCCATTATTTCCTGCATGGATATAGGCAACGACCAGATGACCAATGACATAAGAATTGTCATCGGACCATCCTTGGAAATATTGATCTTTTATTACCTTTTCATAACCATATCCACCGTTTAAGTAGTAAAGAGCTTTTCTGAGTGGGGAATTTTTTCCCAAAAGGTTATAAGGATATTTTCCGGAAGCCGGTGTTTTCTTTAATGGTTCTACGCAATAAGCCGTGTTATTTCCATCAAAGCTCATGCGGGAAGTATAATAGTCCCCATATGGAATTTTGGCTCCTGCCGTATAATCAATGGTTCCATCTGCAGCATAAGCAGTATGGGCATTGAAAAAGAGTGTGCTAAGAAACATCGTGACACAAAGAAAAAGGGCGGTTAGCCGGATATGAGGTTGTTTTGCTGGTTTTAACATAAATCTCCTCCTTTGTTAAAAAGAAAAGCAGCCACATTCGGGCTGCAGGTAACATTAACCGACTTTTTTATCCTGGCGTTTCAAGATTTCCAGGAGTTCCTGTCGGTCTGTGGTAATCAATTCTTTTTCCAGGTTGGAAGCTTTAAATTCCACAGTGATATTATTGTTGTTTGTTGAGATCAGTCCGTTTCCACGTTGGAAATGGGTGATATTCATAACTTCGGTTTCGGAAAGACGAAGAATGGTTTTTACACGTTGTGCCTCTTCATCTTCCATGTTAAGAATAATTTTGGTTTTACAGTTATTGATAATGCCTTTTCCATATTTTCCGTCATCAAGAGCAAAAAAGTCGTTGAGATCCTGGGTTGCAAAAATACCGGCACCAGAGTATGCCCGGATGATCTTGGCAATCTCCAAAACGAATTCAGCGGCCAGGCGGTTACTGGAAGCACCGATGAGCTGCCATACTTCATCTACGAAAATAGCTTTTTCTTCGGTACGGTTTTCTTTGGCTTTATCCCATACATAGTCCAGGGCAACAAACATTCCCACCGTTAAGAGATCACTGGAGCCAGTCAGCTCTGAAATGTCCAAAACGGTATATTTATTGGTTAGGTCTACATTGGTCTGCTGGTTAAAAGAGGAAGCAGAGCCATGGACAAGACGGTTCAGGATGTGAGCCAGTCGTTTGGTATCTTCGGTTTCCATCAAAACATCATATACATCGCCAAGAATTGGCATCGCTTTATAATGATCCGGGTGTTTGGGATCAATGAGGGATTCATTCTTATGGGTGATTCCCTTTCTTGCATAGGTTTTAATCAGTGCTTCGTCCAAAAGCTGTTTTTCCTCATGACTCATATCTGGAATGAGTAGAGAAAAGAAAACATGTAGGCGTTGAATCTTACTGGCTAAGGCAGATGCGTCTAAAGTTGGACCGTCTAACAGCTCATTGACAGAGTTATCTACTTTTCGGATTTCCATGACATTGATGCAGTTTTGGCTGGCAGGAGAAATCTGGATAAAGGTTCCCCCTACATTGCGGGCAGCCCGATAAAACTCATGACCTTTTAACGGTGCGATGATAAATACCTGGATTCCTTTACGCCGCATACGAAGTGCCATAGTCTGCATGGTAAAGGTTTTTCCAGATCCGGAAGTGCCAAGAATCGCAATATTGGAGTTTTTATATTGTTTGGAGTCAAAAATATCAGCAATCACTAAAGAGTTGTTATGCTTATTTACTCCAAACAGGATACCGTTGTCATCGCAAATGCTGTAGCTGACGAAAGGATAGCAACTGGCAGCTCCGGTGGTTAAGACATTTCGTTTTGAGAGTTCATAGAGCTTCTTATCCAGGTTTACAAGAGGAAGGGAAGATAAAAATCCCTGTTCTTGCAGGAAGTAACAAGATCGCAGATCCATATCCTGTGAGATGAGAAGTTTTTTCATCTCCTGAATCCGCCATTGCAGTTCTTCCAGATCACCTGCCGTAATCGTAATCAAAAGATTCATGTAATAGAAATCTTCATTATTAGCAAGTCCCTGTTTGAGGAAATAGCCGGAACGGATGGCAGAATCCAGATCATCAAAATCCGCATTGGTATCAGAGGCATCTTTGATCTTTGAACGGTTGATCCGGATTTGCTGTCCAAGACGTTGCTGGATCTTATCTTTGGGCTGTTTATGCAGAAAAAAGTCAATGTCAATTCCTTCGCCAGCATTGATAAGCAGGGACAGCCAGCCTGGCATTACTTTTGCTTTGTAACCATCGCACGGCACCAGCAGGTAAGAATGGTAGATGCCATTTACCAGCACATAGTTGCTGTGCTTAAAGTCCAAAGACTCTGGTGCAATGAATTCATTGATATGGATGTTATCCACTTCCTGCTCACGACCAGATTCCATATAGCGGGTAAGTACCTGGTTAATCCGTTTTGGCAAAGGTGTTTCGGTACATTTGGTACGGTTCAGTAAAGTGTAGAGTACATCGGTTGTAAACTCATCTTCATTGTCATGAACCAGCACATCGTTGCCGCATTGATATAGAAAGGTTTTAGCGGTTTGTGCCGCAGTCTCCAAAGCCGCCAGGATTTCCTTTTCCTCCACCTTCCGATTCACATTGAAAGGTTCGTATTCAAAGATTAGGAAAAAACGTCTGGAAACCGCTTCTCTGGAACTTAACTGCCGGACAAATTGGATATAGTCTTTTTGTAACTGCCGGCAGTTAGGATCTGATTCCCGTTCCATTTCCAAACGGGACTGTTCCAGATGTTTGTTGATATCCGCTTTTTTGGAGATCATCTTAATCTGCAGTTTCACAGGACTGATTTTTAGGTAGGAGATGAAGCTGAAAATGATCCCCTGTTGTTCCCTAGCACTGCGTAAGAGGAAATTGATCGGTTCAATCTCCAGAATTTTTACATAACGATGGTCTGTCGTGTAGATAACACCATTGGCAATTTTATCAATAGGAAGATAATCTTCTAAGGTGATTTCTTTTCGTTTTTTCTTTTTGCTTTTCCCGGAAGCAGAAGATGGCTGGTTGGAAGCTTTATTCGCAGTTTTTTCTTTTTTTCGCTCATCCAAAAGTTGCTGCTTTATCTGTTGTTTTTCAAGTTTTGCCTGCCTTTTCGCACTTTTACGTGCAGCGTTTTGTTCTTTTTTTAATTGTCGGGACTCAAATTTAAGAATCCGGATGTCTTCACGAGCCTGTTTGCGTATTCCACGTTTTGTAGAAGTGTCAAACTGCCGGCGTTCTTTTTTTTTAACAGCAGGGGATTCTTTTGTCTTCTCTTCAGAAGACATCTGAGAGCAGTTCTCTTCAGAAGAAGCTTCTGCAGGTTGCTTTGGATGAAGTTTTCGTTTTCTGGTTTTGGGTTCTTTGTTGCGGGGTTTTTTAATCCGGTACTTTTTTTTCGGTTCCGGATGCACATCCATACGGTAAATAACCCGGCGGTTTTTCAGAAAACGCAAAGCGTTCATTAAAAATGCAGTAATGCTTTCCCCACCGATTCCAATTAAAGAAATCATAGCAGCAGGAAGAGCAGTCATACAGAGAATAATAATCCTGACAGTGAGTGTCAGAGGCAGATTGATAACAGGAATGGTGATCAGGATTGCCAGGACACCGCCTTCGATGGCATTACGGATTTTAAACATTCCGCCCATAAAGGTCCCTTTTTCTATAAAATTGCGAGGGATGAAGACAGGATGTTGTTCTTCAGTATTGTTCATGGCTGCACCTCCTTTGGTTCTTCCATGGAAGGAGTTTCAGGAACTTCTGTGACAGGGGCAGCTTTTTCCGAATTCACGGAGGTATCGTCATACCCACCTTCTTGCAACTGTTCAATTTCCTCTGTTGTGATGGAAGGAAGTTTGTCATCTGTCGGACGTTCATAGATGATTTCTTTTCCAGAATCAGGGGTACGTTCCTCACCGAAAAAGAATCTTCCAGTAGAGGAAGTGTAGTACACAGGAAGAACAGACTTATCCGGAAACTGGAACGAAAAATTAATATCAGAAGCATTGGGATAGGTAGTATCATCAGCAAGGAAACGGATGGAAGTTAGAGACATCTGTTTTTCGTTTTTAAGATAGGAGGTCAGTTCTTCCTGAAAAAGGTTCACCTGTTCCTTGGAGAAAAAGTCTTCCAAAGCTTCAAAATCCTGAAAGATTATGGATTCGTTATTTTCTGTTTGTTCTGTCTCGGCATTTTCACTGTCATCGTGCTGAGTATTTTCTGTCTCGGATTTTTTGTTTCCTTTTTGGGATTTCCAGATGGAGGGAAAGACAAATCCGATGATAATTAAAAAGGCCATCATAAAGATAGCCAGAATTGCTTTTTTTCTGTTCATAAGTGTCTCCTTTATTTTTTAGCGAAGATCCAATAGGCATTTGCGGTTGCATGCACTTCCGTCATCATATCGAATTCACGGTTGATGTAGTTTTTGGAGGAACTGTCATTGGGATCATTGACTAATACTTTACCTCCAGCCGTTACACCACGAAGGACAATAAAATGTCCGCCACTGGTAAAAAGCCCGGCTCTTTGGGAACTGATGACCGGATGACCTTCAGATAAAGCCTGAAGTACCTGGTTGGGATCACTGGTCTGTGTGACAGCCCCACACCCAAAATGATCGGACGCTGCCTGGAAATAAGACCAGTAAGTGCCGACTCCTGGTTTGTAATAGGAATTTCCGCACCAGGATATTGCATCAATAGGTGTAATGGTAGTGCCTGTAAGATAACTGGCGATCATGGCAAAACTGGTCGGACCACAACCGCTGGATGCAATCGAACCACCGCCATAGGGGATATTTCCATAGTCTGTCTGGAGATAGTGTGGAATCTGCATGCCGTTTGCGGGATAGCTGCCGCCACTGGCAGTAATTTGGTAATACCGAAGGACATGATCCACATATTCTTTATCACCATACCGGTCATAAGGCCAGCTTGGTCTTGCACACATCATATCAGAGTAGGCAATCGCATTTTCTTTGGTATAACCACCGTCACGCTCCATTGCCCAGTCAATGTATGCAGAACCGTAGTTGTAACCCTGAAGAGCCAGTTTAATCCGGTCTAAGTCCGTAGGTCCGGTACAGCCGGCTTTGTCGAGGGCATATTTTAATTCCTGTACTCCACATTCAATGGAGTATTCCGGATCTGTAATCCCATTTGGCACATGGGGATAGCGGGTATTAAATCCACCTTCCGCTGCTTGCATAACATCCAGTCCTCGTCCGCCAGATTCCTGCATCATGACTGCCAGGATTAAATCCACATAATCACTCATACCATATTTCGCAGCGGCTCTTTCTACAGCAGGGCGGTAGGACAATACCTCATCGCTAAGATTGATAGCAGCGACTATGCCGGAAGAAGCAGTTCCAAAGAAAGCAGTCAGGTTTTCAGCATAGTTTTTGGCAAGTTCTTTCTGCTTGTCTGTAAGATGGAATACATGGTCTGCAAAATAGGAATCCCCAGCATAAACAACGGTATAGGTGTGTTTCGTAAAAGTAACCGTCTGTGTTTGTGCCTGTCCCTGTTCTGTGCCGGTTTCTCCTTCTGCACCGCCATCAACGGTAACTTCCATGGTAACTGTTTCGGTTGCTACATCATAAGAAAAAAGTCCTTCTTTGTTTTCACGGATGAGTTTCTTTAATTGGTTTAGGTTGATGTTTTTATAGTCATCCTGGCTGGCACAAAATTGTGAAATCAGCAGATTGGCATTGACGGAGATGCTGTATGTATAGGGATCATTGATGGATGCAGTATCTCCTTGTGGAAGACGGGAAATTGCTGCATGGATCTCTGCCAGAATGTCTTCATGGCTTTCTTCTAACACTTCAACGATGGCATCACGGGAAGCACGGATGTTTTCACTGATCATAGAGTTGCTGTTTAGCACATCGCTTTGGTCGGTCAGACTTCCAAAGATCAGACCAGGGAGCATCACAATAAATAAAACCGGAAGCAGCAGTATGGCGAGAATAACAAGAAGAATTTTAGCGAGCTGATTCCGGTTGGCTATGACTGCTCCAATCGCTGCTGAAAAAGGCCCGCCAAGGGCTGCACCATATCCTGCTTTGGAGAAAGTGGCTGCTGTTTTTAAGGACTTTAGGTGAGAAATGGTACTGGAGCCTACATCCATTGCTTCGTCAAGTCCAGAGCGTTCTGTATCCATCACTAAATCCGATCCTTTCTTGGAGGAGTAGGAGGAAGCTTTTGGACAATGGATTCGTTGTAGGCTATCTTTCCATCGCCAGCATCATAAGGAATTTTGGATACCGTATTTTCAGCATACTGTTTGTACCAGGTAGCTCCGTCTACAGATTGAACAGTTTCATAGGTTCCCTGGGTAGGAGCCGTATACTGATCGGCATGGTACATAGCAAATTCCCGGCTGTCCCCATTGGAACCGGACTCAACTCCTGTTATCCTGCCGCCGCCAATCTCAACATTGGTATAGGAATGATCTGTTTTATCTTCATTTTGAATTCCCATGTAAGATTGAAATGCAGAAACAGCTCCATCACCTTTGATCGAGCCAACTTGGCCATAGTTTCCTTGAGCAATATTGCTGATAACGTTATTGGCAAAATCTCCGCCTTTTTCAAGGGAAGACTGATAGAGTGCATTTCCGATACTTGGTCCTTCGGTATATCCGGTGGCTGCATTTACCGCAGAACGCTCTGTCTGCCTTCCAACGGCTCCGGCTAATCCTCCGGAAAGGAAAGAACTTTGTACTGCAGCACTTCCGGGAGAGGAAGAATGGGAACTACTATGGCTTCCACCTCCATGCCCTCGAAAGGAACTTGCAAGACCTCTTCCGGCGATTAAAAGTTCAGCCATCATATTTCCACCAGTATTTCCAACATTGACTCCCAGACTTGCCATAAAGCTGTCAATCTTTTGAGAAACCTTCAAAAAAGCAATGGCACACAGAAACCAGATAAAGACATTACCGGTGACCGTTTCTTTTCCCTGTGCATCCACAGCTTGCTGTACCTCTGCTTCTGTAAGTTCAGCGGCAAAGACCGGCATGGAAGTTACAAGAATCAGACAAGAAATCAATAGCAGGCTGCAGAGCAGTGTTTTCTTATGTTTCATAATCTCCTCCTTCCTAGAGTGATAAAGGGTTTGCAAGGAATGTTCCGACCATGGAAGTAAACAGCCGCAAACACCAGGCGTTCATTAAAAGCAAAAAGAACTGTCCGCCAAGCATACGGCACCAGCTCTTAAAAACATTTCCGGTAGCCTGGGAAGCACCCGTGGAAAACGCAACAGGTGCGGTGTAGACCAGAACTCCAAGCAGTATGTAACGTTCCGCAGCTTCAAAAAGCAGCTTGATGTAATTCCAGGCAAGGATCAGTACCAGTATGAGGGCAACAATGGCAACAGCACCGTTGGCACATACCCCCAGGATTACTGTGATCACAGAGTTGAATTTGGCAAATTCCAGTGGTGGAAGATCTTCAGTCAGAATCCAGCTATACGGGGTTCCTGCAATATTCAATAGAAGATCCACGATGTCTTTGGCATAGAATGTTAGGAAAAGGAACATAAATGTCCGCAATGATAATTTGATTGGATCTTCAGCGTCAATCCCTGTTCCCATAAAATAATTCTTAAAAAGCTGCCAAACCCAGTTTAATAGGATGAGTCCGATAGCAAGTGCCAGAAAAATCTGGTACATTGTTTCCGCTGCTGGAAAATACCGGAGAAAAGTATCCATGGAACATCCCAGTGCACCCAGAACAGAAGTAGTAATCAAATCCAGAATATTCATGACCTGTTCGGCAATCCATTCTACAATTCCGTCAAGTATTCCCATGACAGAACCACCTCCTTATCTGCATTATCCATTCCACTGCCCGCCGGCAAAGAACGGTGTGATGTAAGCCATGATAAATCCCAGGCCATTGAGAATAGCCCATGTGATGATGATTCGTTTGAGCCATGCCCTGGATTCATCCACTGTTTTTCCGGATTTGGAAAAATTCATCAAAAGCAAAGCAACCGATGCAGTTACAACAGCCGCAATGGTGGAAATCAGGATAATCTGGTTGTATACGTCTTTCATGATTTCTGAAGCTTTGTCCCAGATTGTAGCAGCCATAACTGGTTGTACATTACAGGCAATCAGAGTGAAGACAAGGAAGGCAGTATAGAGATATTTTCCATAGTTCCGATGATGTTTCATGCCCGGTGGGGCTTCTTTGTGTACATGGTTTTTCAAGTAAATGAACCTCCTTCATAAAAAGAGGGCAAAGTGAGATCTTTCACTTTGCCCTGGCTTATAGTTTTCCTGCCTCATAAAAGCTTCAATCCGGTCAATACGGAGGAACGCTTATTCTATATTTAGTTGTGATACTCCTTTCCATGCACTAAAAAACGCAGCTTGTACCAGAGAAGAGGCATTCCCTGGAAAGCTGCGTTTTCGCTACATATAATTTTGACAGTATCATTCTAACATGGGTAGATTTCCCTGTAAATCGCAGAAGTGTGCCAATGTACAGCCAATAAGAAGTTTATCCATCTAGGAAAGAAAAAGGTTAAAATAGACATAAACGATAGAAGAGAATTTAAATAAAAGTTAAAATTAAAATAAGTATATACAAAAATAAAAGTATTATTGAAGGAGGAAAACAGGAATGGAAATATTAAAAACAAATGGATTGACAAAATATTATGGTATGGAGCCGAATGTTGTACGTGCATTAGATGGAGTTGATTTTTCGGTAGAAAAAGGTGAATTTGTAACAATAATTGGAAAATCTGGTTCGGGTAAATCAACTTTATTAAATATGCTTGGTGGATTAGATGTGCCTACTTCTGGAATCGTTGTGGTAGATAATAAGAATTTAACAGATATGACTAGTGAAGAACTAACAATTTTTAGGCGCAAGAATATAGGGTTTGTTTTTCAAAACTATAATTTGATACCGATATTAAATGTTTATGAAAATATTGTTTTTCCGGTAGAATTAGATGGTGGTACAGTAGATGAAGAGTTTATGAAAGAAATAATATGTATGTTAGATTTGAATAATAAATTAAATAGTATGCCAAATAATCTTTCGGGAGGTCAACAGCAGCGTGTAGCGATTGCGAGAGCATTAATTACAAAACCAGCAATTATTTTAGCCGATGAACCGACAGGAAACTTAGACAGTAAGACTAGTGAAGAGGTATTGAAGCTTCTTAAACGGACTAGTGAAGAGTTTTACCAGACAGTAGTTATGATTACACATAATCCCGATATTGCTTCTTTAGCGGATCGTACTGTTTGTATCGAGGATGGAAGAATTATAAGATAGAAAGGCTTATTCCGATAAAAATTTGAAATGAATATAGAGGTAAGAGGATGGAATCATATAGAATTTTTGAAGAAAATAATAAAGTTGTTTTGTTTGACACAGAAAATTTTAATTGGTATAGAATGAGTAAGGAATATTTTCAGACTAATAAAGAAGAACTAATTGTTGGACATTCAGAAAAAAAGAAAAACCCTCAAAAAAGTATTAAAATAATATATTTATCTTTAACAAGAAAATGTAATATGGCATGTGAATTTTGTAGCACTAAATCGGGGCCTGATATTGATACTACAGAAGAATTGACTTTTGAGAATATATGTGAGAAGTTAATCCCTTTATTAAAGAAAATTGAACCGCATAATTTGATTTTAAGCGGAGGCGAGCCATTAACCAGAACAGATATATTTGACATAATTAATATTTTAAAAACTCATTTACCAAAAACTAATATCGTTTTACAAACAAATGGATTGCTATTAAACAACAGTAGGTTAGAGAGACTCAAAAATAAAATCGAATATATTGAAATTAGTATAGAAGATATGTTTTACAATAAATCATTTTATAAAAGCTTATCAGAGGTCTTGGGAAAAATAAAGAAATTTGAAATTCCTATGCAATTATCTTATGTAGTAACGAGAGATAACGTAAAATATATGCGGGAGGTGCTTCGAATTGTACAGGAATATAACTCTCCGATTTTGTTGCGGTTTGTCTCTCCTGTTGGACAGGCGGTTAATAAAAAAATTTCATTTATGTATGCAGAGGATATAAAAAAATTTTATTTAGACATGATTGATTACGTAATTGAAGAAAATTGTACAGATGAAAATATTTTAAACCTTGTGTTGCCGCCGTTACAAGTAACTGAGAGTTGTGGAGCATATGGGAGAATGCTCTATATGAATTCCAAGGGACAGTTTTCTATGTGTAGTGGACTGGAATTTCCACCATATGTTTTAGGTAATATACATGACGGGATTATTGAAACGTATAGCAAACGAATTGAAAACATTTTGAAATTAGAAGAAGTTAAGAAGAAATTATTAGTTGATAAGATGCCATATTGTCAAAATTGTGAAATAAAATATTTTTGTTGTGGTTTATGTGCAGTCAAAACATACAATACTTCTGATAAGAAAATTTTGTATGCGGAATGTGCTATCAAAAAAAATTTGGTATATTTTTGGCTTTTTGATTTTGATAAGAAGGCTACTTTACAAGAAAATTTAAGGATTTTAAAAGAAAGGATATTGAATATATATGATAAATAAAGAAAAGAAAGCATTAAACTTAATTGTAGAAAGAGAAATCAAATATAATAAAATATTTAGTAGACTGGTTTTGATTGCTATTTTTCTTTCTACGGTTTTATTGATGGGAGCGATTCTTATAACTGGCCAAATGGAAAAAGTAAATTCGACAAGATTAGGTACTTGGACTGCGATGTATCAAGATATTGATAAAAAAATTGTTAAAAGTTTAGATGCTGAAGAAAATATTTTAGACTATGGTGTATCAACATATATCGAAAGTATACAATGGCAAGATTCTAAAATTAATATTTCATATGCCGATAAAAGTGCTATGAAATTGTGTGGACTGCCAATAAAAAATGGGAAAATACCTTTACAAGAAGACGAGATATTAATCGAAGATGGAATGAAAAATGGTAATGGAAAGAAAATAAAAATGGGGGATAAGATTGATATTAATTTTGGGGGAAGAAAGGTAATGACTGTTTGTGGAACATTTTCTAGTTCTGCATCTAATATGTCAAGAAAAACTTATGGAGCATTTGTATCTAAGGATTATATTGAGGAAAAAAATGAGTTGCCACAAACATTATATTTGTCGTTAGATTCTATAGAAAAAAAACAAGTGTACAAAGAACTTCAGAAACTAACAAAAAACTATAATTTGGATAATCAATTTACTGTGAATGAAGATTATATAAATGCAAAAGGAAAGAGTTGGATTTATAAATTTGTAGCAATTGCGATGAGCTTTGTTATATTAACATTAGCATATCTGACTATTTATTGTATTTTTTTTATTTCTGTTGTAAATAATGTGAAAGAATATGGGCAGTTAAGACTTATTGGTGTTACTAATAAACAGATTAGATATATTACTAATCAAAAATTTCTCAAATTATTAGTAGTTGGTGTTCCGTTAGGGGGAATTGCTGGGGGAGTTATCGGATATTTGGTGATCCCAGAAGCATTTTCGTTGTTGACATTCATAATTGCAATGATAATAGTTAATGTTTTGATGGTTCTTATGGTATTGATGGCAGCAAAGAAACCATTAAAAATAATTAAGTCACTTTCATTAATTGAGTCCAGTAAATTTAATGGTATTGAGGAAATAAAAGACCGAAAGAGAAAAAAACACATAACACCCAGAGCAATGGCAAAATTGTATATTAATCGCTATAAGAAAAAAATTAATTTAACAGTTAGCTTACTTGTTCTGTGCGGAACTATGGTAATTGTATGTTCAAGTATTTTAAATGCACTAGATGCAAAAGCCATGTCGAAGCAAAATTTTTTAAATGAGAATTATCATATAACTATAAATGAAAACCTATTACGAGAAATGCCATTAGAAAAAGTGCAATTAAATAATCCATTAACAGATGAATTGATTTCTGATTTAAAAGGAGTAGATGGGGTGCAGGATATATGGGTACAAATGTATTTGCCTTTTTCTAGCGTAAAAAGTGAAGAAGAATCTTCAGGAGCAATAGTTAGTTTTTCAAAAAGAGATTCAAATAAGTTGGAAAACTGTTTAATAGAGGGTGAACTTCCTGCTTATACGGAATGGGACAAAAATGATGCCGTTATTGGAAGACCCGAACAATTCAAAGAAATCTTTGGAATAGAAGCTAAGGCTGGAGATTTTCTGGATATTTATATATACAATAGTGGAAATAAAGAAAAAGTCCAATTAAATATAGTTGGTGTATTAGACGAAGAAAAAAGTATAAGTGAAAAATTTGATATGTTAATGATGCCTGATTACAATATGCAATCAATAGTAAATACCAATATTAACGATACCGTTTTTATTAAAACTGTTGAAAATGAAAAGGTTGATCAGGGAATATCAATGGTATGTGCGGCGGTAGAGGATAAAATAAGAGTGGAGACACTGAAAGATGTTATTGAACAGAATGAAATGTTTATGTTTTCATTTAAAATAGTTATATATGTAATTTTAGCCTTCTTAGCAGTATTTGCTATTATAAATCTACTTAATACATTATTGACGAATATAGTTGTCCGAAAGAAAGAATTTAGAACAATGCAAATGGTAGGAATGACAATGCATCAGTTGAAGAATATGTTAATGTGGGAGGGTATGATTATTGTATTAAGAAGCCTGATTTTTATATGTTTATTTGGCATATTAATTGGAAGAGCTGTTTGCGTTATGATGATTAATAGTGGTTTTTCGTACATGACATATAGAATCCCAATGTTTACTATTTTAATATGTTTAATAGTTGGTGGGGGATTTGCTTTATTGGGTACTGGCATAATAGGAATAAAATTATTATTTCAGAATCCAAATAGAAAAGAAAAAGTGTAATTTACGCATAAAATATGCAAAATACATAAAGGTTCTGGTAATATAAAGACATCTTCAAATAGGAGAAATATTTTACGAGAGGAGGAAACCGGAATGCGTAAAGAGGAAGAAACAAAGGTAGTTGAAACTTTACCTAAGAAAGAAGAAGTAGAAGGCTATTCAGTATGCAGCTCATCTGCTAAAAAATGCTTAAATGACTGTCTCTGGCCAATGCCTGCACATGCATTCTCTTATAATCATTAGGAGATGTAACGAACCAAGGGAGATAGGGAGGATATCCTGAATCTCCCTTTTATAAATTACAAGAGGAAAAAAATATGTGTAAGAAATATTTATTATATATTCAAAAATATATTTTATCTAATAAATGGTCTTTTATAGGGGGAATATTTTTCGCAATTTTGAAAAGTATAATTTCTTTGTTAGTACCGTTAACTTTTTCGGCAATTGTTGATTATGCTTTACCATTACATAAATTTAATTTGCTGGTGCAGTATTCTGTATTTATGATAGTGGGGTATATTATGATGTGTACCACCGGAATAGTAAGAGATTATTTTATAGCTGTAGTGGATGAAAGTTTTATAAAAAAAAGTAGATTTTTATTATTAGAGAAATTAAACAAAATGAAGTATTGTGAAGTAGAGAAAATCGACAATGGTCAGATAATGGCTAAATATGGTAAAGAGATAGAAACCATCCAAGAACATTTTGGAACTCAATTTACTAATATTTTACCTAATTTTTTGGTGTTAATTTATTGTAGTATTTTTATTGTTTTTACAAATATAAGAGTGTTAGTTTCTTCTTTGCTTATGATTGTTTTATATATGGCTATTAATCGAATATTTGGAAAGAAGATAAATAAATGTGCAAAAGAGAATATGAAGGACAATGCGGAAACAATAGGAGCCTTTTCAGATTATTTTTCTAATATATTTTTAACAAAAATATATGTTTTGTATGAAATGATAGAAGAAAAATTTAGAATTAAGTATAGTAAATACTTTAAATCTTCGATAAAGATAAAGGTATTGTTCAGTATGAATACCAATTTTGCTATGATAGTACTGTATATCTCATCGGGAATTATGTGGTTTGTATGTGGATTAGAAATAATGAGAGGCAATATGACTATTGGGCAATTGACAGTTATTATCAGCTATCAAGGAATGTTGTTAACACCATTATCTTTTTTCTCTGAGTATAATGGTTCATTAAAAAGTACAATGGCAGCTATAGATAGAATGGAATTTTTGGGGGAGAGTGCAGAAGAAGAATACCGAGGACAAAAAGTAGAACATATAAAAACATTGAAATTTCATAATGTGAGTTTTGGGTATGGTAAAGAAATGGTATTAGAGAATGTTGATTTTACACTGGAAAGTGGTAAAATCTATGCGATATGTGGTCCAAGTGGTTGTGGAAAATCTACTATTGCTAAATTATTACTAAGATTATATGAATGTACGGATGGAGAAATTTATTGTAATGATTTAGATATAAAAAAATATGACTTAAATAGCTATAGATCTAGATTCTCTATTATGAGTCAGGAACCCTATTTTTATGAAGATACATTATGGGAAAATATAATAGTAGGTAAAAGTAGTACAAAAGAAGATATAGTTGAGTTAAGCAAACAGTTAGATGTTTATGACGATATCCAAAATTTTTCTGGTGGATTTAAATTTGTTCTGACTAAAAATGCAGGGAATATATCTGGAGGACAAAAGAGAAGGCTAGATGCATTGCGAGCTTTGAATAAAAGTTATGATGTTTTTATTTTTGATGAAGGGACAAATGGCTTAGATAAATCAAGAAAAAGAATACTTCACAGTTTTCTTAATCAGATGAAAAAAGATAAAATAGTTATTATAATTTCTCATGATTCAGAAGATTTAAGTTTGGCAGATGTTCTTTATACAATTCAAGATAAAGAGGTAGTATGAGAGTGTATAAAAATTGTGAAAAAATGAAAATAGCAGTGATAGATGGGTACGTTAATACGAATTTATTAAATAAAAAAATACAAAAGAAAAGTTTTTTGTGTGAAACACCATTAAATAATAACACCCATGGTACTATTGTAACTTTGAAGATAATAGATGAATGCCCAGAGGCAGAGGTTACATGTATAGAAATTTTAAATAAATTTAATAAATGCAAAATAGAGTATCTTATAAAGGCATTAGAATATGTTGAAAAACAAAATTTTCATATTGTTAATATCAGTTTAGGGTGCGAAACTTTAATGGCTGAAATAAAAAACAGATTGCAGAGTATATGTGATCGCATTCTCGAAACAGGAACTATAATTTTTGCTGCAAAGAGCAATGAAGGAGGAGAGTGTTTTCCAACAGATATAAAAGGTATTGTAAAAATAGGTTGTAATCCTTATCAAGAGGATATATATTCCATAAACTTGAAGGAAAAAACTATATTATTTAAGAGAAATAGTATTTCATTAATTGCAGATGGAATATTAGGAATATATAAAGGGAATAGTTTTTTGTGTCCTTGGGTTGTCGGGGTTTTTGCCAATTACTTATTGAAAAATTACGGGAATACGGCTAATACGGTAGATGAATTTTTGTTATATTTAATAGAAGTTAGAAATGAATTTGGAAATAAGTTATATGGTGAAATAGACTTAAAGGGAGGATGTAAAAATACGTATATTTTGCAGGGGAAAGTTCCATATTTGGAGGGCAATATGTTGGATTATTTCAAACCTTCAGAAGTTGTAAAATATAATGATATTAATAAAGTATATATTCCTAAAAAAATATTAGAAGATAGTTTACATTCATTAGAAAGTGTACTTATCATAGATGGATTTTTATGTGAATGTCAACAAGAGAAGAGAAACATTAAAAATTTCATTTTATCATTAAGCGATTATTTTAACAAAGTAATTATGTATGGAAATTATTTTAATTTGACTGAGCGAATAGAGGTATGTAGAGAGACAAAAAAGCGTTTTAATTCAATTTTATTTTAGGAGGAAAAAATGTATTCATTGACGTTGGAAATCAATCAAAAATGTAACTTGAAATGTAAATATTGTTATCTTCAGGAAAAGAATGGAGAGGAGATGAGTGAAGAAGTATTGTGTTCTGCAATAGATTTCGGAGTTCAAAATGCCACAAATCATAATGATAAAAAATTAGATATAGATTTTATTGGTGGGGAACCATTAATCAATTTTGAACTAATAAAAAAAGCAGTTGCTTATGCTAAATTGAAAGCATTGAATCATAATATAGAAGTTTCATTCATGATAACTACAAATGGACTATTGTTAAATAAAGAAATCGTTGATTTTTTAATTTCGGAATCATTTAATTTAAAAATCAGCATTGATGGAAATAAAAAGGTAAATGATACAAATAGAATTTATCAATCAGGGAAAGGATCGTACGAAGGAGTAATAAAACAATTAGCATTTGTGAAAGATTTTGAAAAACGAGCTAGGAGATTGGTTAGAGTTACGAATGTTGTCACTAAAAACAATTATAAACATTATTTTGATTCTGTTTACCATTTAGTAGAAAACCTAGATTTGCATTATATTGATAGTTGTATTGATTTGTTCCCAAATTGGACACAAGATGAGTTAGAAACTATACAAAAGGAAATATGTAAAATTTTTGATTTTTTTATTGAAAAATACATAAAAGGGGAAGGATTTTATTGGCGTTTTATTAATCACGCAGAAGAATTAATGTATGACAAACAAAGATTTTATAGTTGTGGTGCGGGCATAGTTGCATCATACATTCGTGTAGATGGGGAAATATTCCCTTGTGGATCTAATACCACAAAGGAGGTATCTTTAGGAAACGTTAGGAGAAAAGTAAATTATGGAAAAATTCGTTTTTTGATGAATCTTGATAAAATAGACAACGAAAAATGTAAGATTTGTTATATGAACGAAAAATGTAGGATTAATTCATGCATTATGGAAAATTTAAATAAAAATGGTACGATTAACAAACCTGTAGACACGCTGTGCATAATGGAAAAGTTTGCAGAGAAGTTATATCAAGAGAAAAAAGAGATACTTTTAGAAGTTTTTGGTAAGTAAGGAGAAGGCAATGGAATGTACATTATATATGGCACAGGGGTGCAATTTGAAATGCAAGTACTGTTATCAAGGAAAAGAAAAAAAGTCCATAATTATGGATAATAAAACAGCAAAAAGTGCAATCAAATTTCTTATTAGCAATGTAGACGAGAGTGAAGATATATATGTGACGTTTTTAGGTGGAGAACCGTTATTAAATTTTAAAATGATTTCTGAGATAATAGAATATATTTCTAAAGAATATTTTCATTACATTGATCGTTTCAAGTATTCAATTACTACAAATGGGACTTTATTAGATGATAAAATTATATCTGTTTTTCAAAGGTATAGATTTCGAGTATCTGTTAGTATAGATGGTGATTTTAATACACAGAAAATTAACAGAGATGGATGCACATTATCTATGCATACAGGAATTATAAATAATATATTAAATATGTTATGTTATAATATAGCATGCAGTGTTAGAATGACTGTAACGGCTAATAATGTTCAGTTTTTTTACGAGAATATTAAATATTTTTACGAACAGGGAATCAAAAGATACGATATTGGATTTGATTTTTTTTCAATGTGGGAAGAAAAGGAAATTGACATACTAAGCATCGAAATGAAAAAAGTCGTAGAATTCTATAAAGAACATGAAATGGATGAAGAACTTTTTATTAACATTTTGGATGATAAAATTATTCCTCATATAACTAAAAGAACTCAATGTTATTGTAATGCAGGATCAAATGGACATTTTGTAGTGGATTGTAAGGGGAAAATATATCCTTGTACATACGTAGTTGGAAATAATCTTTGGGAAATAGGTAATGTTTGGGAGGGAATTAATCAGAAAAAATTATGGGCACAAATTAAAAATAGTGTTAAAAATCCTTCACCGTGTTTAGAGTGCGATATTGCGGAATTGTGTATAGGAGGACAATGTGGATTTATGAATTATAGTTTGTCTGGTTTTTTAAATCAACCTAACGAAGTAGAATGTAAAATAGAAAAAATATTGTTTGAAAATCAAAAACGTGCAATTTTGTATTTAAAACAGATAGGGAGTAAAAGAATCGAAGAATTATTAAAAATAGCAAATGAATATCAGATTGAATTAAGTGATTTTGCAAAAAGCTTGGTTTAGTTCTACATAAGAGAGAATGTAGAAGAGACATATTGGGAGAAACGTAGTCTCTCTCCTAAAACATTTTTGAGACTATGTTTCTCCCTTATTGAAAATTCTGAGAGAAAACTAGAGATTATAAGCTTTGTTTGATAATCCGAGTGATAATTCCCACTGCAACATTCCGATCTTCGTCAATATGTGTCACAACAAAGGACACCTTATCTTTCTTTCCAACGGTGCGGCTGTCGTAGCAACTGTGAGCAATGGCGTTGACACCCAGTTCTAACCGGACGAAAACTGTTCCTTTGTGGATATCTTCCACCGTTCCGGCATATTTTCCCTGTACCCGACAATTTTTCAGATTTTCTTTGCTGGTGTTTCCTTCCACGCTTTTTACATCTGCATGGATGGAGAGCGTTTCCGGGGAATCTCCCTGGATAGTTAAGATCCGGACCAGAATATGTTCCCCTACTTGGAATCGTTCCCTGGCATCACCTAGCCAGTCAAAAGATAGATCTCTTGCAAGGATGGAAGTTTCTACACCAAAGATTTCTGCCCGGACTACTTTTTCAGCAACGGCAATGACTCTGGCTTGCACAATACGGTCTTCATGGATTTTAGTCTGCCCGGAAGAGTCCTGATCAAAATAGAAAATCTGACGTTTCTTCAGCATAGCATCTTTCCGGCTGGCAACGATGCTTCGGGATTTGGTATCCAGACCTTTGATTACAAAGTCGATTTCACAACCAAGCATATTGTTAAGGACTTTGTTCTGTCTAAGAGAGAGATCTCCGTAATCATGAGTTTCATCCTGGATCAGATTGATCATCATTTCCGAGATAGGGATGACTGCCCGATAATCTTTATAGTAAATAATTGCTATTAAGCTACCGGCTTCGGTCTTTTCAATACCTCCTAGAATGCCGGTGAGAATTTTCCGGGTACGATAGGCATTTTGGATGTCATGCCAGATTAAATCCGCTTTTGATTGAGCAGTTTCTAATACAGTATCGGAGTCAAGGGTTAAAATAGGGGTGTTCAGGTTCATTGTTTCGTTTGCCATAAATGTTATCTCCTTTCAAATTGTGTTATGACATGATGGAATCTTTATCTAAAGGAACCATGCCAGAGGCGGGGGAATCTTCTATAAAATCTTCCTGAAGTAAATCCACCATAAAATCATCGGGAGTAGGTTCCTGATAAACGGGTTCGGATGTAAAATGTGGTTTCTGTTTTGCTATTGACGCAAAAGATGAACGGCGTTTCCTTTTGGCTGATCCGAATGAGGGCTGTGGTCGATAATCTGTTTCTTCCGAGGAACCATTTTTGCGCCATTCAGGTATGTGTTCCGATGCTTTTCTTGGTGTCAGCTTTTTGGCATCTGGATGCAGGGTATAATCGTACTTTTCTACTTTTAGGACTTTTTGCCCACGTAGGATAACCAAAGCAGTATCAAGCGGGAGCCGCAAGATTTCATCTGGGGTTAAGAGTTTTCGTTTGCCGATAGATTTTGTCTGTCGGTATTCCGGTGTATAGTCGGATACCCGCCAGCTATTGAGCTGCTTGGCTTCGCTGCTTACCCCTACGGTTACATCGCCGCTGCGGTTACTGATAAAGGTAGCAGTAACTTCATCTGTGCAACCCAAAAAGAGCTGGGTATCACAGTTGCCGATAATTTCCTGCCATTGGTTATAAGGATAGCGGTTCTGCATCTGGGGTAAATTCTGAAAGATGCAGGAAATGCTGAGATTCCGGCTTCGGATTACACTGATCTTCTTATTCAATTCCAGGATAGCTCCGGTGTTAGCAAGCTCATCAGCCAGTATATGTACAGCAACAGGAAGCTTTCCTTCTTCTCCATACTTATCTGCATAACGGACCAGTTTGATGAAGATGAAGGTCATAAACAGGGAAGATAAAAAATCGAAGGTGCTGTCCTGGTCTGAGGTAATGCAAAAGTAAGCACATTTCTGTTTCCCCGGAAGTGTCAGATCAATCTCATCATAAGAGGTAATCTGCCGAATGAGTTTATTTTGAAATACCTGAAGTCTGGCACCCAATCCGATAATAACTCCGCTTCGCACGGTATCACTGGCTTGTTTGTAGATGCAGTAAGGAACTTTTGCTGGATGGGACACTGGGAGCAGATCAAAAAGACTGTTCAGCTCCTTTTCGGAACTCATGGTCAGTAGCTTATAAACCTGTCCGATATTTCTGGCTTCCGGCGGAAAGCTCTGATCTACATAGAGAACCAGAGCTTTTAGCAGGTTCATCTCCGCATTATCCCAGAAATGATCTCCTTTTCCGGAACCTGTATTCTGGATGATGACATCTGCAAATACCTGAGCCATCGTTTCCTGTCCATTGATTTCACCCAGACAATTCCAACTATCCGAGTTTTCCGGATTGACCAGATTAAATGCTTTTACTACATAGCCTTCGTTTTCCAAATAAGCAGACATGCTTTCATAGAGTTCGCTTTTGGGATCGGTAATGATTAAACTTTCCCCGGAAGCGTTGTTGCCTTCCTGTCCTCTGGCGACACACTGGAAAATCATATTCCTGGCAAATGCCCTGGATTTCATGGAACCGCTGGCACCATACACGGCGATATTTTTATTCATTCGTGTTTGATATGGAAGACATACGGCTTTGCCATTTAATTTTCCTAAAATGGTTCCTTTATTTTTCTTTACATCTCCGGTTAGTTCCAAAACTTTCATCATTTCATCCGGAGTCATGAATCCAGATGTACCGTAGGTTCCTTTTGTAGAGTAATTTAAGTTCCGGTCATGGTCACTAATCTCCCCATTTCTGTCATATCCCATACGCATAAGTAAAAAAGTAAGAAGCCCAAAGAGAACCAGGCAAAGAAAAATCCCATACAAATTGTATGGGAAATCAGTAAGGGCAGTATGAAAGCAGACCAATGGGTGTAAAGAAGCTGCTTGCGGATAGGTTCCGTTGCCGGCAAAGTTTCCGGCAGAAGTCCATTCCTGATAGTTTTTAATAAATTGTGCTGCGTATCCTCCGGCATACAGAGTGCAGACGCTTATGGGAAGAAAAAACAGGAACTTCCACCATTTACGGTTCATTGAAAAACCTCCTTTTAAACTTTTGAAAATCAATGCTGGAGAAGTGTATATCTGCAGTCAGGTATTTTTTCAGGCAGGGAAGCTGAAAGTCAAAGCAAATCAGGTTCCCGGATAGCCCATATACATTTAATCCAGTATTGAAGCGGTTAATACGCTGCATGTCAAAATCATACGCAAGCAAAATAGGCTTTTCCTGGCTGTCTATTCCATCATGCTCAATTGGCAGATCCTCACGCTGGGGAAAACAGTCGGACAGTAGTAGCTGATTGAGCTGCATCATACGCTGGGGTTGTACCAATAAACGGAGCAGGTATTCTCCGTAGCTGTTATTGGGCAGGAAATAGAAGTGTTCATACGCAGTATCCAGCATGAACAGTGTTTTTTTGTATCCCCCGGTACTGGTAAGGAGACGGAAAGCCATATCCATATCACTGCCAGTCATGATGGCATAAACGGTAGGCGGGCCATGGTAAGGAAGTCCCTGAAGATAGTGCTGCAAAAAAGCATTGAGCCGGACTTCCGTTTTGTATTCCCATTTTAGAAGTGTATTTCCGGTATTATAAACAGCATAGACACAGTGAGGAGCCATCAGGATTCCTATACAACGGGAATTTTTGATTTTTGTAGTGGCTGCTCCGAGATTTTTTATTTCCCTGGAAGAGTAAAACAAAGGAAGGCTTCGCACAGGAAACGTAGCCGCTTCGCCGGATTCAGAGAAAAGCAGGGGCTTTTCATCTGGAAAGAATGGGATTCCGGCATGAGAAAGCGTCAAATAGGTTTCTGCTTTTTGATGAAGTCGCAGCCGTCTTGGTAATTCGCTACGTATGAGGTTGGTTTCTGCATTTCCGGTTAAATAGTTTTGGAAACGACAGGAATTTTGCGAAAGCAGCAGTTCTTTTGCCCGTTTGGTAAGGCGATAACCTCGTAGGCCATCTTTATAGTGTGTTCTTATGAGCTTACGCTGCTTTAAATCTGTAACCACCTTCTCTGCATAGGAATCACTCTCAATCAATCTGTTAAGCTGTCCGGAAGGGAATTCCCCACATAGTCCAACCATTTCCAAAAGCTGATATTTTATAGAATCGGGTTTTATCAAATAAGCATCACCTCAGTTCGATTTTTACCTATGACAGCCTATACTTGGGTAAAGTAAGGGCGGTATTAAGCATAAAAAATGCAAAGAATATGGCTTCTTTGCAGAAAAATTACCCATATCGGAAAAAGAAAGAAAAATATCAGGAAATTTCCGATATAGTTTTGATAGACGATTTTCTATTTTTCAGCCAGCCAGGAAAGATTTCCGGTTCCATTACAAAGATAACGGTGTGATCGTAATTCCCCAGTTCTGTAGTGTGATAGGAGTCGCAAAAGAGTCCCGTATCATCAACCAGAACATAGGAAGCGATAGTATCTAAAATCTGTTTGAACTCCAAATTATCGTAATCACGTATTCGTTGTAAAGAAAGGCTCTGGTCATAAATTTGACTGAAACAGACCACACATCTTTTATATAACGGAATAGAATGTTCTGTCACATAAGTCTGCAAGGCAAGGTTTAATGGCTCATGTAGAAAAGCGGTGTTGGTTCGCAATTTACGTTTGGGCAGTAGCCCTGGCATGGTAATGGAAAGAACACTATTTGAAAAAGAGATTTTGATTCCCTGCACAGCCGCAGCCTGTTTTAGATAGTCTTTCTTTCCAGTATCAGTTGTGGTATATACCAGATTTCTGAGCTGGCAGGCAATCCTTTCAGAACGTAGGGCAGCACTGATACTCAGCTCTTCGTATTTGTCGGCATACGCTTGAATATCTGTTGTTTTCAATGCAAAAATAGTGTTGTGAAGTTTTTGGACTTCATCATCAATGCTCTGTAAACGGTCAAAAACAGTTTTGGTGTTCATACATACCTCATTTCTTTGCATAATAGCTGACAGATCCGGTAGAGGAGTCTACAAGGCAAAAGGCAATCACGCCTGTGATATGAATTTTTGCAGCCTGTTCTTCCGTTTCTAATACAACCAGCCGTTTCGCATCGCTTTTTGTCTGGCTTTCCATGACATGATTGATAAGATATTCTTGTTCCTGTGAGACATAGAGGACTTCATACCACTCATCTTTAGAGAAAAAGTTCAGTTTTACAGGAAATTCACCGTCAGTATGGTACACAATGGCTGTTTTGAAGTCCAAAAGCACCCAAAAGGATGCAATCATGCCATAATCAGGATTGTTTGCAGATTCCTGGCTGTCGCAGAGAAGCCCGTTCTCCTTATCATAGATAATGCGTTTTTGTTTTACCAGACTGGTGATCAGAGATTTGATAGACTCTCTGTTTTTGGAAAAGAGCCGTAAGACCTGTTCATATTGCAGCGAATGGTAAGTTGTAATGAACCGGAGCAGTTGGGCACCTTCCCCTTGATAGATTTCATTTCTTGTTTTCATGGTAATCTCCCTTCATTATATAATAGGAAGTTTTACCTACACTGTACGCACAGAATACGTTTTTATTTTAGGGGAAGTACGCTGTACGTACTGTGTAAGTATTGGCTACTGTCAGCGAAAGGTTTACGGGTACAAAAAAAGCACCGATTAAGGTGCCGAAAAAAATAGGAATACTATAAGCAATACCTATTGTAACATGGGTAAAATTGCCCTTCAATCGCAGAAGTGTGCCAAATATATGTCAAACGAAATTGAAAGTAAAAACTATATTATGATATAGAAAAAGCAAGTGTTGTATGCACTTGCTTTTTTAAATTGTCTAATTATTTTTGGTACATTCTCTTTAGGATATCGAATTGTATCATATATAATTATTGACTTTTTGAATTTTCTATAATATTGTGTCTTTCATACATAAATCCAAGTTCGGTTTCTATAAGATGTCTATACGATGGAATTACAATGTCACTTAATAAATAATTAAACTTGTTAATTTCTGATTGGTTATCAGGATCTTCTACGAATGTTCTGCCATAAGTTGAAATCACTAGATAGCCAAGACAAAAAATAGTTTCATTTTTTATGTAAGTCATTTTATAACTTGCAATAGATCCTAGTATCGAAAAGCGTTTATCATTTTCACTTATCCAATAATGACCTTCTCTTATGAGGTTTTCTTTATTATGCTCAAAATGCGAAGAAAAATTGTTTGTTATTATGTAGTTAAAATATGAATGAGAATTATCATCCAGGATAAATTCATGAAGCTCTCTATTTATAGTACTGTTTTTTCTAGTGATCCACTGCCATTTTGAATTATATGTTGGATAACGATAAATAAACGAAATGGAAAGAGAGCTTAAATTAATATCTGTAATGTTTGATATTAGTAGTTTTATATTTGAACAAATCTGCTCTATATAGTTATGTGGATAATATAATAGTACTTCCTTCTTGTAGTCTGGCAGAGAATTTGTTTTTAATAAATTTCTTTTACATTTTTCTGTTTCTGTAATACTATTTAATATTTTTTGGGATATCAAATACTTTTTAGAAGTGGCCAATTCATCTTGTAATTTTTTATTATCTTTTTCTTCTTGTAATGAAAGTTTGATTACTTGATATCCGATGAAAACTATAGCGATAAGTACAAAAACAACTTTTGATGCTGTATTGAATACTGGTATTATGTCAATTAACGGAAATATTATAGCAGGTAAAATCGTAAAAAAGATATTTTTCGTGACTATTTTATGTTCATGGTAATTTTTTTTATTGTTCATATTTATCCTCCCTTGTTTCATGTTTGCTAATTCATATTATAGCAGTTTGATATGCCTAATACAATAAGGTGTTCTGTTTGGTTTGTTGCAACTTTTTTGGGGAAGTCGTATAATATTTTTCTACAATATTGAGAGTTTGATTGATGGAGTTTGAACTTTATTGTAAAGACCTAGGAAAATGAAAGGGATAGATATATGGCAAGAAAGCATTACGTTATTGAATCAAAGAAAAAGGCTAAAAAAGAAGAGGTAAAAAACGGAAAAATAAAAATTATTATTGATGATGTTATTGAATGTGATGAAAATGGAATTAAAATAATCGCTTCTGGTAAGGTTATTCCTGCTAGTATAAACAAAGAAAATAGATACGTAATTGGGGAGTGGATAACCCGTGGTATGTTTATAATTGTAATATTATTGTTATTATCATTGTTTGCAATTTTGGCATTAGGAAAAGACGGTGCTATTTTTGAAAATTTAGCTATTGATAACATTATTGGAATTGCCGCACTGTTATTTTCAATTTCATCGATTCAAAATGTAAAAGATTATTTATCTAAAAGAATAGCGAGAACTAAAATCTATAAAAAAATGTGGTGGATAGTGATGATCCTTATTTTCCCTTTTTATATAGTATGTGCTATGCAATGGCTTGGATTACCAGGAGGGATTAGTAATATTTGCGGTCTCATTGGTATTTTTATCAGTATATTGACGTGGTAGAGATGCCTTTTTGCTGGAAATTCACTATAGTGCATTGATAAGTGAATTAATAGCGGCTTGTTGTTTTCAGTAGAAGATAAGAGAAATGAGATTTTCTATCTCTTCAGGATTTTGCAGCGATTTCAAGATGTATAGAAACGGGTGTTGCTTGATTATGAAGGAATGGTGGCATGACACATTTTTTCAAGATATATTGTTTTGGGATGTAGAATGAGTTATAATAAATAATATGTTTAGAACTGTATGAACCAAGGATAATATCTAATTATCCTATTATAAAACGAGAAACGGAGGGAATGATTAATATGCTCTTTTTTTGTTTTTCAAGCAAAGATAGACACACTATCGTAGAATCAGTACTATTCCATTTAACAAATTATGGAATACCCATTTGGTATGATCGCCATAAAATGTTACTAGGTAATGAACGTGATTATAAAAACTTTGATGAAGGAATAAATAATTGCAATTATTCTATTATAATATTAAGCCCTAATTCAATTGAATCAAAATGTGCAAATGAAGAAATCGACCTAATTTTAAAAAAATATGAAAAACATCAAATGTATGTATTCCCAATTTTTTTTAATATAAAAGCCACTGAGATTCCGCCTAAATACCAATGGCTAACTCGGCTTGTTTACAAAGAGCTTACAATAGATAATGATTCAAGAAGTGCATGTAACCATATTCTTTGTAAAATTCTTTTAGATGAATTACAAAAATATAAGATAAAGAGTATAAATGAATATATGCAAATTTATGAAAATAATCATTCATTTTCTTACATAACCCAATTACTGAATTCATATTGTTCAATCAGTGACAGTAACCATAACGCTCAGATAGCCCTTTTGTATGCTGGATGTCTGTATATAAAGGAATACTACAGCATAGCCGATATGCCCTCTTTTTATTATAAAGGAATCCAACGGCTTTTTGATGAAACACGACTTAACTTATCTATTGATTTAAGAGAAACATTAATTTTTGAAAGATTGTTCTTACTTCTATTTAACTCGGCGATATTTGGTTACATCATCTAATATAGAAACAATTAGTTCAGCTAATTTTTCTGGATTTTTTTCATTTCGTAAAGCATCCATTCTTTTAGATAAATAATAAAATTCGTTAATATTTTTTTTGATTTCTTTCCAAATAATATTTGCTTCATATCCAGTAGAGCCAACAGGGATAATAGTAAAACCGTTGGCTCGTGCTATTTCAAATTCTTGATACGTACCTGGACTAAAATGAGTTATATCATCGAATTGTCCTGCTTTATTCATTGCCTTAGATTGACCGAACATAAATATTGCAGAACTACAATCTCTTTGCATTAATTTTCTGTACATCTCTTTTTTAGCTTCATCCAACTCTAAATGAAAAGGAAATGGTCTCATAGACAAATATTTAGGAGTATTAAATATATTACGTTCTGCCAGATATTGGTTTGCATAACCGGTTATATACGTACCTAACCTCTTACCAACTCCTGTACTGATTCGATAGTTGGAATTATAGAGTTTAGTTACTAGATTATATGACAGTTTATCAGCAAACATATTTATATCTTCTGAAACCAAATCGAATGAACCTGAAATAAATACTTTTTTTTCTTTGATTTTTTGATTTAATTTTTGAATTATAATAGGAATATCTTCTTTGGTAGCACATAAACATGTAATATTGTACCTATGTTTCAAGTCTTCTATAAAATATAATAATTCAGGTGATACATTCTTATCTATACACATTATAGCATAGTGACATCCTATGCTATCCCCTAAGAATTCATTAATGGAGCTTAAACAATCCAAAACTAATGCATCAGAAAAACTGTAACCTATAAATAGAAAAGTATTTGAAACTAATTCTTTTTTTAAAAATGTCAAAAAAAGTGGATGTTTTTTTAAATAATGCTCATAATCATTTTTGGTAAGTACCATATTAACGGGATCTGAGATATCTCCATTCATTTTATAAACATTAACTTTATCGTGTTTGTCAATACTAGATAAATTTTTATCACTAAAAATAACATTATAGGGTTTTTCTTTTTCTTCTAGCCCCTTTTCTATAAGTTTATCATAATTTGTTGTCCAAATATTATTAAAGTCTATTTCCAACAAATCATTTAGCAAATTATTACTTTTAGGAAGAGTATTAATTTTTTGACTGATAATGCGTCTAAGTTCTGCATCACTATGTTTGTTTGCGTAATATTGTGCTAAAGAATACAAATCGATAATATTTGAATTTATATTAAGATCGTCGGCACATTCTGAAAGTAAATCAGCCCATCCTGGGTAACCAGAATTCCTTGAAACTCCAGCTCCAATAAAAAGTGATGCTTCGTTATTTATAACTTTTTCGGAAAATTGATAAATAAAATGTGCTAAATTATCTTCGGTTTGTTTTTTTAAATACTCATAGGTATAATTGTTATCCATACGTTCTCCAGCTTTTATAGGTAAATTATAATAGGATAATTAGATATTATCCTTGGTTTAGAATGGGCAAAGAGGGAGAAAAAGAGAGGCCGCTTCAAATTAGGCGGCCTGCAGTGTTACATTGTAATATCAATATGCATTGAGTTACGTGGGTGTTTAGCAGTGAGAATGCTGTTTTGTTTGGAGGTAGACACATTTGTATATATTTCGGTTGTTTTTATAGAGCTGTGTCCTAGCATTCTCTGTATATACCGAATATCAACATCAGATTCTAATAATAGTGTCGCAAAGGAATGCCGGAACATATGTGGAGTTACGTGCATATCTATAGCGGCAAGTTTCAGATATTTGACGATCATGCTTCGGACAGATTCTTCAGAGTATCTTTTGTGAAGACGGTTAATAAAGAACCACCCTGTTTTAGAAATATCTGTTTTAAAGGCTGCATAGTATTCGGATAGTATTTCTTTGACATCTTCATTCCCAATTTGTAAAATACGTTCTTTTGATCCCTTCCCGTTTATAATAATTTTGTAAGTAGTGAAATCTATTTGGGAAAGAGTAAGTGAGCATAGTTCAGAAACACGTACTCCAGTTGCAAATAGTAATTCTATTACGGCTATATCACGAAGGATTGAATTGTATTTGTATGTTGTGTGTGCAAGCCTTTTTTGTTTATACATAGTTCGGAGAAAGATTTCTATAATAGTATTAGGGACTATTCTAGGCAGGACTTGTGGTTCCCGAAATTTCACATTGAGTTTCTCAAAAGGATTTTGAGATAAAAATTCTTCATAAACAAGATAATGGAAAAACGCCTTCAAAGTAGCAATTTTCCTTTTGGCTGTTTTGGGCTTGTATTTTTGGTGTAACAGTGACAGGAACGAATTTAAGGTTGTTTTTTCTGTGAAATCCTCCTGTGGTAGCATATATGTATGAAATTGTGATAAATCTATACGGTATGCTTTAATGGTTTTTGAATTTAATTTTTTTATTGTTTCACATGTTTTGAGATATTCGGATATAAAATTTGATAATTGATCCATAATAGGCACCCTCCTTTGTTTTTTTCAATTATGAGTGCCTATATGGAAAATGTCGATTTTATTTTGGGAAAAATTTATTTAAAGTTTCCAGTGTCCCCTTTGCAGAAAATCCCCATAGTATGCTGCTAAGAGCGTTAATAGCAGCCTGCCTCC